>ERZ780157.2284-NODE-2284-length-18162-cov-3.686917_pt1 | contig 18162 bp, 28 predicted proteins | sample MGYA00511169_ERZ780157 | MGnify/ENA primary metagenome ERZ780157 (study PRJEB29588, sample SAMEA1965149) | human gut metagenome | biome: human gut; feature: human-associated habitat; material: faeces | place: Denmark | collected 2008/2010 ... | reverse complement strand
CTGCTGTCGTCGATCTGTGAGCCGATCGCCGCCATTCTGTTCGGACTGCTGTTCAACGACTTCCTCACGCCGCACATGATGGCCGCGCTGAACGCGAGCGTGGCGGGCATCATGATCATCCTTTGCATTTACGAGCTGATTCCCACCGCACTGCAGTACACGAATGCGAAGGTGGGGGGTGATGCGCGGGGTGATCTGTAGATTGTGTCCATAGCAACGCTCGTTGGCCAGTTTGTCATGTTTATCTCCCTCTACTTCCTGATTCAGGTAGGTTCGCAAGCGCGGTCTCATTTGCTAGACGGGAGCCCATTAGCGTCTGTTTGTTAGCGAAACATGCGACTCATAAAAGTAAAAGGAAAAAACGCGGTGGTGAAAGGAAAAGGAGTTGATGCAGACGGAAGTCGTGATCACGCAGATGTACGTCTAGCGCTCATGCACACTCACAGGGGAAACCATGATGACGAGAAGCGGAATGCAAGATAGGGTATACGGCAGCTGAGCGAAGAAATCCTTGAAACTGAAGATTAGTTCGTATATGATCTTCGGAAGGACAACAAATGAATAGAAACAGAGCAAGTCGAGTGTCTATTGCTTACAGCAGATGCACGCACTCACGTCCATAATGCCTCGAATGTTCCTCATGATCGATTGGTGGATGAATTCTACCAGTGTAGGACCCAACAGGAATACGGTGAGCAGCACTATGCGTCACGAACGAGAAGAACCCCGACAATCCATGATCCAAAGCGGAATGAACACGACGACGTAGTACAGTGAGTGAAACCACTGCAGCTTCAGCACCAAGAGAACGGAGAACACCAGCACGGGGATCCCGAAGAGGAACAGGAGAACCAGATACAGCCGCGTCGCCCTAACCCTCACGCTCCCACTCCACGCCCACTGCTTGCTCCAGCAGCGCACGGGCACCGTCCTGAACACGAGGAGGATCGCCAGCCAGAAGGGGATGAACACGAAGGGCCACGGCCAGCGAATCACTACACGTCACGCGACGCCGCGACACGCACGATGGTCTGCCCTCAGGCCGATGAACAGCGTGAAGCAGAAGAGACAAATAAACAAACTGAATATGTAAACGAAACTCCTCCGCCTCTCCTGGTACAGCTCCTCGTAGGTGAACTTCACGAAGGTGTAGCCCATGTTGTCCCACTGGTACGAGAAGACGCTCTCCTCGATGTTGAGCTGGTTCACCACCCACGCGCAGAAGTTGAGAACCACGTCCGCCAGGAGAATGAGGATGACGAGGAACAGCGGAATCAGCGTCAGCGTCAGGCTTCGCAGCTAGGGTCGCAACAAGGAAGAGGAGGTACGATCGACTTGTAGTAGAGGAAGAGACAGATGACCTGGAGAATGCCCAAGTAGGGCAGACTCAGCCAGGAGAGGAGGATGTTCACGACGAGAAACAGGACACGGAGACGCTCTCTCGCCTTCTATGCGTGAAGCAGAGAGCCGATCCCAACCATCAGGCTCTGCTTCTTCTCCTCCTTCTTCAGCTCACCGGCAATTTGCACGCTCAACACCTTGCGCTGGTTCATTCTACCCGTCAGCGCCCATGACAAGACGAACACGTGAGAGTACAATGCAATGTTCCTGTCGTTGCTGTTGTCCAGGATGTTCCATATCCTACCACCTCGGAATGAAAAGGACGGTCCAACACAAACATGGGTAAAAGTCGCGGTTGATAATCGCCCTCCACAGAGCATCGTCTAAAAGATCCTGCCTCCTCCCTGGCAGCGCACAAATCACGTTGTGGATTGAGTTCACGTTAGGGTTAAGCGACGCACACTTCAGTGAGAGGGTTCGCTGGATATATCCAAGTACATGACCACGGACTGGATGAGAGACGTATCTAGACAAGCAAGAGGGAAGACCGAATTGGAAGCTTGCCCTCCGATACCCATTTCGCATTCCTTCATTTTCTCTCTCCCACACACGGGCGAATGACCTTGCGCGTACAGAAACCAGTTAGTGAACAAACACCGGCAATAGACACGAATTAAGCTCTGAGCGATACAACAGCATAGGCAGCCAAACCGAGGAAACAGCAGATGACCATCACGAGTCCCTTCACGCTACACATCATCCGCTCTCTCCGCCCTCACTTTCCAAGCTTACACTTATTCTCCTTAAAAATCAGCGCGGGACCGAGCGTGATGGCGATCAGAATCAGCGAGCCGGCCGCCAGGATGAAGCCAGCCTTCTGCACGGTCTGCGAGCCGGGAATCACGACGCCCTCGCCCGAAATGATGCCCTTGATGAACCACGGCAGTCCCAGACCGATGCAGATGTTCAAGATTTGGGACCCCACACTGTTGGAGATGGCCATCGACCCATACCCCTTCACGGACACCGCGTAGCACTGCATCAGATCGGCGATGGACGCGCCGAAGCCGATGAGAATCATACCGATCAGTGTGCCGACGCTGGGCGAGTGCGGTGAAGGAGCCTGCGAGCAAAGGAGGAAAGGATATGAATCCCATGGCCTTGATCATCTCCACCCAGCGCTGCGACACGGCGCCCATGATGAAGGTGGTGATCGCCACCCAGAAGATCGACACGAGGAACGTGATCAGGTACAGGCGCTCCGACTCCGTGCCTAGGCGTGACGGCTCTGCGGAGAGCGTACCGTGCTTGCACGCGGGGATCACGTGGCGGAAGAACCAGCAGATGGGCGCGCTGATGTAGTTGGAGTAGAACGCGGAGAGGCGGCTGCTGATGCCTACGGGTCACGCCGCCCTCTCTGACGCACTCTTCGCGCCGCGCTTCACCTTGGTGGAGGTGGACATCGGCGTGTTGGCGTCGATCGGGTTGAAGGCTTCCTCGAGGGCGAGGTCCTCGTTCAGGTCCGCCATCGCGCTGATGGGCTCTAGTCCTCACTTCTCTTTCATTTGCACACCGTAGGAGCGCTCTTCGTCGCTGTCCATGCCATCATTGTTAATGAAGGACGTCGTCACGTTGGGGTCCAACAGCTACGGATTACGCCACGGGGCGATGCGTACGTGGTTCTTAATACGGTACTTGCGACGCACCATGGGAGCGAAGACGAGGAGAAGCACGTAGCCGACGTACACCAGCATGAGGTACACGCCCTCGAGGGGATAGATCGTACCGTCATGGAGGAAGATCACCAGTCCGCACAGAGACAGGATGTAGAAGATGACATCACGCGTGAGGGGACGACGCTTGAGTTCCAGGTGGCGCTTGGCAGCCATACCGCAGATTCCGGGAATGAGCATCAAGCCCGTCATGCCCGAACTAACTGTGAGGTCAGAACAGGGACAATACCCGATAATGGAACCAATACCGAGATCGACGTTATCTCCTCCCTGGATTGTGGTGATAATACTAATTACGATCTCAGGAGCGGACGCGCCAAAGGCGAGGAAGGACGCGCCAGCGACATCCTCCTTCAAGTTCATTTTCACGCACAGAATCTCAAGACTGGGAACGAGGTACTCATCGCAAATCTATGCGTCAGACGAATCGGCCGGGAACACGATTCCAATCATTGCAAACGTTAAGAAGAAGATGATGACTTCCACGAGAATGCCCCACCAGTACTGGTCGATCACGTCCAAGCAGAGACCCTTAATACCGGCTTCACACCACTACCCTAAACGGCAACGAGAATCCGATACCTCTTTCGTTTCTGACAGCTCGCTGAGGAGTGTCTCCGAATCCATAAACGACATATGCGACAAACGATTATTGTGAAAGAGAACACCCAAAGCAGCACGTGGAATGGAACAATACCCGATTTCCCACGGGTAATGAAGACTCGCGTCAAACGAATCCCTCCGGGGAGGAGATGGCTCCTGAGGAGACACAGACCATGACGCCAATCGCGTTTCTCTTGCTTGCAACGACTTCTCAACGGATCGTCATCATGCGAGTGGGGGTAGAAAGGGTGGAAAGAGCTTCGTTGCAAAGGTCTTTGACTATTCCAGAAATCCTCCCCTTTTCAGCCATTCGGTTTGGGTCATTTTTCTCATGGTACGTCCACTTGCCACCCATTCTGACCGCGTAGGGAAGGAAGAAGTTCATCGACAAGAAGAGCGCACAGACGTTCATCCTCACGAACCGCAGTCGCTCCGATAACCTGTACTACGAGGAGGGCTCGACGCCGAATGTGCTCATTCCGAAGGGCATGGAGGGGTCTGTCGTAGGGCACTCCGTTGCGAGTGTGATCGTAGAGCTCCTTGTTCAGCAGCCAGATTCGTCCCATGCGCCAGGTGGACGAGGAGGAGTACGACTACGACTACGATGACGACTATGACGAGTATGACGAGGAGGAGGAAGAGTCGTATATGCACAGAGAAGAGGGACGCATCTACGGCGAGACCACGGACAAAGATGGCCTGCCTCTCGACGGCACCGATTACCAAGCCCACATGAAAGATGCGGGTCCTGGCGTGTTCATTGCTCCCGGCGGCGAGATTCGTATGATCGAGGAGGTAGAGATGAAGTGACTATGTGATGGAAAGAGCAGCATCCACCTGGACGACGATTTGCTTCCCGAAGAGCTTCGAAGCAAACAGTTGCCAAAGGCGGTGAATTTGAAATACGGTATTCGATGTGGAGCAAGAGTGACCGAATAGACGAAGTGGATCCCGAATTGCTGGCGGCTATGGAGGACATTGAGAACGAAGAGTGGGACGACGACAAGAACGAGGAGGGCTTCATTTCGGACGACTTCATCCAGCAAGCCATCGACGACAAGGGTCCCGTGAATGAGTTCGATTTCGACCAGCACATCCGCAACCTGCTGAAGGCGCGCGAGGAGAAGGAGAAGAGCAACGTGGAGCTGACGGAGGACCGCTACGCGGAGGAGATCCGTGTGGACCCAGAGTTGGCGAACCGCAAGGAACGCGACATCGACCACCAGTTCAACGCCGTGAGGGAGTGAGCGGTGAGGTGAGATGTAGATTATTGGACAGTACAGCGAGGACGAGGAGGACGAGGTGGAGGGCGGTCACATCACGATGGATGATGCATTGTTCCAGGTAGTGGCGTTGAGGATGTTTGAGTGTAGGACGTGTTGGACGAGTATTTGGAGGACGAGCAGGCGGAGAAGAAGCGCGATTACGAGGCGTGGAACCTGAACAAGGATGATGGCACGAAAGTGGAAGTGCCCCAACGCGAGAAGGAGGTGGTAGAATCGTACGAAAAGGAGGAAGTGAAGGAAGAGGAAGAAGAGGAGGAGAACATCGACGAGTTGATCGACATGCAGTACGCGCGACCGCCCAAAGAAGAGTGGGACTGCGAGTCGATTTGCAGCACGTACACGAACAAGGTGAATCACCCGCGTGTGATCGCGTGTGTTGTGAATCGGGAGCGTGAAATGTAGTGTGCCGAAGAAGCCGGTCAAGAAGATCATGATCTCGAAGAAGACGGGAATGCCGATTGTGGAGGAGGAGAAGCCGGAGGTGGAGGAGGATGTAGAGCTGACGCCCGTGTGCAACAGCGGTGAGAAGAGGAACAAGAAGGAGACGGCGGAGGAGAAGCGACTGCGGAAACAGAAGGTGAAGGAGGAAAAGAGCGTAGGGGGTGGAAATGGAGTGTTAGGAGTATAGGCGAGACGCCAGCAGAAGAAGGCGCTGAAGGAGGCCTTCAAGGAGGAGAAGAAGCGCGCGGACCGTGTGAACGCTTCCTCGCAGAACGGCGGTGTGTTTAAAGTCAACTAGTTGCAGTCCCTTTATCCAAATCGCTGTTTGTTGACTGAAATGAAAAGGGATTTCAACTAGGGGGGTCATGGGAGAGAGTGAGGGAGAAAGCCTGGTGTAAATACTGGAATCGCATCGACGCCCACCGCATAAAACGCATGGCTCGTTTGCTCACACTTTATTGACGATTATCAGTAAATAATGGTAGGGAGATGCGGAGGAAGGCGCTCATTGCGTAGGCTCCTGAAAAGAAGGCTGCTGCCGTTGCGAACCCCATCTTCGCTGCTACTCCCAAGAACCTGCGTATTGGTGGAGACATTCTCGTAATGACTGTAATCCTGACGTAACGGAATAGCCCAAGATGGATCTCTCCAGATACCTGAAGTGGCCCCGCAACGTGATCCTCCAGAGACAGCGCAAGGTGCTCTCCAAGCGTCTGAAGATTCCCCCAACCGTGAACCAGTTCAAGACTGTGCTCTCCAAGAACGAGGCTGCTGAGGTGTTCCGCCTGATGGCCAAGTACGCCCCCGAGACTGCCGCCGCCAAGAAGGCTCGTCTGGTGGAGAAGGCGAAGGCCGAGGCTGAGGGCAAGCCCGTGGAGGAGAAGCGCGCCCCCTTCGTGGTGAAGTTCGGTCTGGACAACGTGACGAAGCTGGTGGAGAAGAAGCAGGCGAAGCTGGTGCTGATTGCCGACGACGTGGATCCTCTTGAGCTGGTGATGTGGCTGCCCGCCCTTTGCCACAAGATGGGCGTTGCTTACGCGATCGTGAGCGGCAAGGCGAGACTGGGCGCTCTTGTGCACCAGAAGACGGCTACGTGCGTGTGCCTGACGGGCGTGAACCCTGAGGACGAGGCTGCTCTGAACTCGCTGAAGGACTCCTTCACCGTGAAGTACGCCGAGAACAAGAAGTGGGGTGGTCACATCATGGGTCTGAAGACGCAGCGCAAGCTGGAGATCCGTGCTGCCGCCATTGCTGCTGAGAAGGCTAAGAAGGCTGCTCTGTAAGAAGTGGATAGCATCGTCAATAAGAATTCCATCTTGTTTGTTTGAATTGCCGTTTGGATGGACTCTCTCCAGAGCATAGAGGAGGTGGGGTTTGTGACGGATGGCAGTCGTCTTGACGATTCCGGTGATTCGTGGTCTGTCCTCAATGAGGTCATAGAATCCGTGCCCCTAGACGGAAAAGAGTTCCCAAAGTACATACCCGCGCCCGTTTTCCTTCAAGAGCCGCCAGTGTACAAAAGGTTGCGGATCGAATCGTGATTTTAGCACGTAGCTCCTATGCTCCAGAGTATGACAAGTTCAAACAGTTGTTTCGGTGTCATGCCACGAAGAGCGACTACTATATCGTATATCCCAGTGCCACGCGAATTGAAAGGGTGCGTGAACGGATACAGTCCAATGAGGAATAGACAGTCCCCATTCCGCAGACGGTCTCGAAGGCGCAGGGAAGTGCAAACGCCTTTTCTTCAACATACAGGGAGGAGGTGGAGGTGTTCATCGCGAGCCTGTCCGTGCTGCTGACGCAACTGAATGCGGACAGCAAGCGAGCGGGCGTGTTGAAGCAGGAGATTGCTGTACCACTCGTTGCGTTTCATAACAACATAGATATTGAAAGACATGGTCTCTTCCTGTGGGGAGGATGCGTCTGTCGCCAAGGTGAATCAACTGCGTGCATATCACGCAGAATTGCTGCAGAAGTATGGAGCTGTTTTACCGCAAGACTCTCTTGTTTCTTTGAAACCGATCATTGTCGTTTGAATGCTCCTACAGTCATGAAATGCAAAGGAAATTCAAAACGGAGCATGTAGCAACGAAAAGCGCCTGTGCTCCAACAAACACAGAAAGAGGCCTCTTCTTCCATTTCGATCCCAAGGATTTCGTTCTTCAAGAGGATAAAGGAGTCGTACATGGTTCGCAGCTTGGTGCAATCCTGCTGCATCTTCTCCTTCAGTTTCTGTATTTGCTGCTCGATGTGGTCGATCTGGGTGCGTATTTGCTCAATGTTCTGCTGCTGGATGCTCACGCTCTGAATCTGGTTCACTTCGATTGACCTCCTTTCCACTTCGTTCATCTCCTTCAGGAACTGAAGGGCCACTCTCAGCTCCTCTTCAAGATGGGCTTTTTCCTCGCATAGCTCTGTATATCGTGTTTCTAGTCATAAGAGAACGTCAAAGCACATAGCACTTGAGTCTTCCTGCAAACGAATGACCGTGTCCAGATCCGCCAGGAGGCATTGTTCGACCTGCGGCAGTCTTCCGATCTGATGTTTATATGCGTCTAACACCTGAATTGTGGCAAAGCGCTTTCGTTCCCTTCCCATTACCGAAAACAACAGTCACCTACGCGGATGCATCGCCCTGACTCAGCGCATTCATGAACGATATGATGTCTGATGACAGACGACTAATAGAGGGAAAGGAAGGGTTGTTCACCGATTCGTGTTCATTGAAGCGCTGGTTGATGATGCGTTCATCTACACGGTAATGTGCAGCGCTCCTGGCCCACTTTGGGACATGCTACCAAGAAGAGGATGATTTCTAGCAAACACGGCAAAAGAAGAACTCAAGCGATAGAGTACACTTTGTATACGGATGACTGAATGGATCTGCCCGTCTGAACCACGCAGTCCTGGAGCTTCTTGCTGCACTTCACGCACCGCTTCTTGTTGTGGTGGCTCTTGTGGGCGGGGAAACTAGAACGAACCTCCTCCTCCGCGACGCAATCCGGCGAGAAGTCGAAGATGTCGTTGAGCGCGTCCTCCTTGACCATCTCCGAGGGAACGAACTCGTGGGCGAAGAAGGTCGACTCCTTGAAGGGGTGCCTCAGCTTGCTCGTGATGCTGCTGAAACACGTGATGTCCTCAAAGAAGCACATATTGCAGAAGGACCACTTCGACGAGGGAGGGCAGCGAAGCGGCGGAATGACAAGGGTCCGGTTCAGTTCGTTCGCCACCTTCACGATCGCCGACAGCTCCGCGTGGATGTCCTCTATCCGTGACGCCGCTCGCCCGCGCGTACGCTCGTGGATGCGCTCGAACGTGATGTAGCGAGCCGTGGGGTCGCTGTACACGCCGTTGATGTCGTGAGGGAAAAAACCCATCTCCTTGAGTCGCAGCTCCTTGTTCAAGCTGCCTCGCACGTAGTTGTTGTGGAACATGTAGAAGCCGTTGTCTGCGCGTGATTCGTCGCTACGCTGAAGATCCCAGGCGTACTGGAAGTGGCGGAAGAAGATCTCGCCGCTCGGGAACAGGTCCTGCGGGAGCAGCAGACTCTTCACCGGCACCTGCTTCACTCCCGCATTCATCGCCTCCTGATCGTCGGCGTGAAGCCTGCTCCCGAGATACGCGGACTGCTTCATCAGCTTCTTCCCGTCCGGCGTGGAACGAATAAACATGAAGCCGGAGCAGATTTGGACATCGCGCTGCGCCAGGAAGTCGTAGTCGGGAAGAGTGTCAAAATAGGGGAAGGGATTCCGGAATAGAACGATATCCGAATCCATATAGAAGGTGTTGTATCCGCGCTCGACAGCATACGCCAGAATGATCAGCTTCCACTTCAGTTTGTTCTTAAACACGATGCTGCCTTGCGCGGATGCGGTCTTTGTGTTTTTAATCGTGAGAGCGGAATCCTCCCACAATGCCACCGGGTAGTGTCCTTCGCGGAGTTCCTAGGCATCAGTCCCGTCCGCCGATCCACGCACATCATAGCAATCGGTATCTAGACACACCACGATCAAGTTCCTGTACTCGTCCAGATGGCCGGCTGAGTAGCAATTGTAGAAGTGCTTGAGGTAGCCGTAGTCCGTGATCATGATGAACACCGTGTTATTCACACTCTTCCATGGCAGCATGCGATTCAGCGTGTAATATAGCCGATTCACGCTGAGCTGAGAGCCCTCCTTCACCGACGATTGCTGAATCATCTCAATGGCATTCATCGAAATCACGATCGCCAGCGCGATTATTGTCTTGAGAAGTGGTTTCAACATCAACGCAATCCTGCCAGTACGAGGAATGGGACCCAAACGCACTTCGCTCAAAGAAAAGATGGGATGATGTCGTTCTCTTGGAGGGAAGGACTGTGCGCGAGTTGTTCTTTCCGTGTTTACGAAACTGTTTTTGTGTGTTTTAGCGGTGGTGTTTGCTTCTTGTGTGTCATTCGGAGTTGTGAGTATCTTTCAGAAGCGAGCGTGTCGTTTGAAGGAATCGTGAGCATCTTTCAGAGGAACTCGCGATGACACTTCTTCCCGACACGCCACATCGCAATCCCAAGTGCGCCTTTCCAGTTGATGGTGAGAGGAATCGGAGAATTATTGAAATGGAATAAGAGTGGAGAGAAATGGGTTCAGAAATTAATGGAGAACGATTAGTGGGACATCACCAATAATGGTGAAGAATTATTCTTTGAGTTGTGTTGCTTGCTCCCTTATTCCAGATAATTGTTCTCTCTGTCAGTATTGGATGAGTGATATTTCTTTTCACACTCCACTCGCCTTTCACAGAATCCACAACTCCAAGTCAAAACGATCGTCGCCTTCGCGTTCCACCGAAATGACACGTCCCTTCAAGAGAAGCACTCTCGAAACACTCTGCAACACCCACACAAAAATGAAATGGGAAACCATCCTAGTCTCCCTTCTCTGCCTTGAAGTCGTCATCTGTCGAAATGGTTCACATGTCTCACGTGCAGGCGCTCACACCGGCGATTGCCGCTTCTTTCTATCCTTATCCGTCTGCGAGTCTGGGAACGTTTCCTCAACGAACAGCATTCATGTAGCGACGTTGCTCCTCCTTTCATGCAGAATTGCCAGTTCCGCATCCATTCTCAAGTTTCGGGCTACTGCTACTGCAAGGACAACTGGAAGACCCCGTTGCTGGAGTGCAACCACAGAGAAACGTCCTGCGAAGAGGAGTGCAAGAGTCTGGGTTTCGTCTGTGCAGTAATGCGTAGAATGCCATGGATGGAGAGCGACGACGGGTTGTTCGCCCTACGGAAGAAGGAACAGGGATGGGGATCGTTCGTGCGCGGAAACGGTTCCGTCGCATAGTTCCGGGTACTGTTTGTGCAGCAACGGAAGAAGAACGGCGTTTTCTGACTGCCATCATCGCGAGTTCACGTGCAGCGAGAAGTGCGACTCCATTCCAGACTCCTTCTGTCCCGTGATGGATCCGAGCATCCGGTCCTCTTCGGCAACGGGTTGTTCGGGAAGCGTTGTCTTGGAGAATCGGCACGTCCGCTCCGTGGACGTGTTTTTCGTGACAGAGAGGGGGTATGAAACGAGACTGTTCTCCATTCCCTCCCTCGAGCGCAACAGTGTAGTGGAGAGCGCAATGCGTGATGGACTAGATATCTCGGTTCTGCGCTCCGCTGGGAATCCGCGTGTATGACAGCGAGACGGGGGCTCTTCTGTACCAGCGTGTTTTCCGTGAGCTGGGCTCCTACCACCTGACGGTCGCGAATTGCTACGGTTCGATTGGTTCGCGTGGATGACGGTTAGCGGAGGCCCGGGTTGTCGTTCCCTCCTCGTACACCGCGATTCGCTCCCCCGCGTCCGTGTTTGAAATGAAGTGGAAGACGATCCGGACAGCGTCGGAGCCGCTGCAGGACGCAGAGGACAAGTCGTTCTCGTTTCTCCAGGAGCTGCCGCTGATTCTCTCTGCCCACAAGGAGTCGTTCAGTAGCGTCCTTCGCGAGAGGTGATTGCGTAGCGTGGTCCCGCAGGGTGGAATGTCCGCTGTGCAGTCACCCCGATCCCGCGCTGACGACGACGTGTCCGCGATGCAACGGCACAGGAGTGGAGAGGATTGCGCACTCTCTGCACGCCATGAGGCAGTCCACGAAGCGAGTGTGTCCGTTGTGTTCTGGGTACGGGTTCGTGAGGAGGGAGAAGGAGTACGTGTGTCCCAAGTGCCACGTGTGGGGTGGGGTGGCGAGTGAGGCGTAGAATCAGCACCAGCTGGACGAGCTCGTGACGCGAGAAGCCGTGATTCCCGAGGGAGCGCCGGAGGGATACCGCGTGACGTTTGAGGGTCTCGGCGACCACCTGCCCTTCCACCGAGCAGGCAGTGTGGTGTACACGCTGCACTACGCAGTGCCGAAGGGCTATCGCGTGGAGAACGGCGTTCTCGTGTACACGCACGCGGTGAGGGCGAGAGCGAGGGATGACGCCTAGATGACGCTTCGCGAGATGATCCGTCCCCAGCGCTTCTCCCTGACGACGCCCTTCGGACACCGCGTTGCCTACGCCTACCAGCCGTCCGCCTCGTTCGTCGTGCTCGCTGGAGAGGGACTGCCCGTGCTGGGGAAGCGAGTGAAGTGCGAGGGCTTCTTCGTGCGACGGTCGCTGGTGAAGGGGGATCAGCGCACTCGTTCCTGTGGGGGTGGGGAATGGGAGTGAGGGATAGGCGACGAGCGGATTCCCCAGTACTTGGAGGGTGTGTGCAGATGCGATGGGCGTGACGTTCCTTACGATGCGACGAAGGGAGGCAGCTTGAGGAGCTGTCACGACCCGAGTGTGGCTTTGACGTGCGATTCACGCGTAGTGTTATGCGGAACGCTCAGCCGAGGCAACCTGGTCGTTGAGTTTGTGATGAAGAGCGCGTCAAGCGAAGTCCCTTTATGATGTGTTTTATGAGGTTGTTGTGTTGAAGAGAGTTTATCAGTGTTGCGTTGAGTAATCGCTTATCAATGTGTTGAGTAATCGCACAACAATGCATTTCGTTGAGCAATCACCAAACAATGCATTGCGCAATCACACACCACACACATTCCATCCAACAAACACACAAACCAACTAAAGGAACAATACGTGAGAAGAACGCTGACTGACACCCAACTTAGGAAGAAGAGTGTTCTGCGTAAAACGAATGGCGGCGACTGCAGCGGCACCGATGAGACCCGCCACGATGGCTCCGCGAGGTCCAGCTACGATGAAGAAGAAGAGACAAACCTACCAGTGCATTTGAAAAGCAAACCACCCGTAAAGCCGCAGAGAGTGGGTCCGAGGTAATCGTTGCGGCTGGTGAAGGAGTCCAGATGAGACTTCTCCATACCCTTTTCGCACAGCGCATACCAGATCGCTACGAGGTGAGGAAGACGCGCAGCGAGCCGTACCCATCACACCGAGCATGTTGCCAGTAGTGGAGCCGCGCTTGGCGCTGTAGTTGAGCATACTGTTGAAACGGATCTTGAACGCCGAACTAGGGGACTTCTTGATACCCTCGATGGCTCCGTAAGTGCCTCCGGTGACCAAACCTACAGAATAACGAGGAGGGGAGAAAGGAAACCTCCCAGATAGAGAAGAGCACAGTTGTGCATCGTGCGCTCGTTCCATTTCCTCTGCACACCCGATCCTCCAATATAGTCCGGAGCGTCGTTGTCGATCATTCCCAGCATGGGAGACAGCTTTGAATAGTCAAAGTCGGTGGAACTCGTGTCGGGGATACCAAAAGGGTTGCTCATGCTGCGCTTATTGTCTGGTTCTGCCTGTTCACGAAACGGGGAAAGAGAGAAAGGAATAACGGGAATTGGGCGAAAGTGGCGGGGGCGCGGAAATGGTGATTCACTTCGCCCTTTTCTCCTCGAGGACCGCTGCAATCCAGGAAAACATCACTCCACGGAACGGCAAATCGTGTTTGGCGCGTTTCCTGTCAATGGAGGAAAAGAGCATTCATAATCCACTGGACCAAAGGATCAGAAGTCATGGAATCTTCCGTGTATCGCGCGAGCGGGAGGGGATGAAGTCATAGAGCGGTTACAAATGACCAGCTGATGGTCATTCACGATCTCCTACTCAAGAGTCCTCCCGGAGAACTGTACGTCGTATTGGAAGGTGGAAAACATGGTAACGGAAATGACGGTGTAGAAATCAAAGATCTCCTCCCGGGTTGTGATCTTCCGCAGGACTTCGTGGAAAGCACATTAAAGGAATACAATTTGACAAACCACGTGCTGGCCGACATGAAGGACTCCCAGAAGCACTTGGTTCTTGTCGGCTCGCAGGATGATGCCTCAAACGTGTACTACGATGTATTCGAGAAGAGGGCATACCAATTTGACCACGCAAATAACGAGATTGTAAATGAAACGGAGTACAGGGACGAGGGCGTGACGGAGGAGCGGATTGGCGAGCTGCGCGACTCCCTGATCCAGGAGTGCAGGAACTATATAAAATCGAGGTTTTGCGCCGACTCGGGTGCTTCGTAGCGAGATGGGCGTCGTGTGACGTGTAGTGTTGGAGTCGACGGCGACCACATTGACGTCCTCTTTGTCGGCGAGCTGATCCGTCTTTCGAGCTATTACTCGGGCCGTTGGGTCAGTCAGTACTCCATCGACGTGGTGGGCGACACGATTCAGGTAGGGTGCTCAGCATCACCGTCACTCCCAGCTGGCAGGGATTGTGGACATCCACTCCCACTACTTCGAGAACGGCAACGTCCGAATGGACGTCCACAAGGAGCTGAGCCCGACGTCGCAGCCGTTTACTCCCGATGCGGCAGCAGAGGTGTTCAAGGCGATCGGGTCCTTCGAGGACAGTCTGCAGGAGGGTCTGCAGGAGGTGTTCACGTCGATGAAGCAGGACGCGCTGCGAGTGGGTTCTGTCGGTGCGAATCACTCGTAGGACTTCCGTCGCCAGCTGCCACGCACGCGCCAGCACTTCCAGTGGAACGTGAACGCGCACAAAATGGCGGACACAATGAAAGAGATGAATCGGAAACAGTGATGTGGTTTGTTGCAACAAAGGAGAGTTACTTGACGAGCGGTGTAGAATATGCAACATAGGGCTTGAGCTATCGATGAGAGACGAGGCGAGGAGCCTACCTTGAAGCCGGTCAAATCGGGAACATCGAGGACCATTTTCTTCTCCTTTTGGACGATGTATCCTCCTAGGGAATGAACAACATCGAATCGACGAAAATACCGTGCTTTGTGTGCTTTCCCACAGGTTTGCATCCGTTTCCCTTGTAGTACTCCTTGTTTCCTCTCTTCGGCGACAGCGGTGTGTTCTTCGGGTACGACGTGCCGAGAGTCATCTTGTTAAAACGCAACTACAATTCACAGCACCCATCGCTCCCGTACAGCGCCGGCCATCGGCTTCAGCGACGATCTTCCCAGAGCACTGATCAGCGTGTTCATTGCTAGGACAATGTGACGCTTGCTCGACAAACAGGACAAAGGCAAGACGATAAAGATACGCTAAAAGGACGGCTCACTTGCTTTCCGGTGTCAGCACGGTCAGGAGGTCGGAAAGACGATCGGTGTAGAAGGAGGGCCTGCACGACGCGTCGGCCTTTTCCACGTCCCCTTTAGAAGAGATTCCCGTCAGCACGCAGAGAGACTGGATGCCGTTCGCGTTGGCGAAGGCGATGTCCGTGTCGAGGCGATCTCCGACCATCACGATCTCGCTCCTCTTCACATCGCGCTGCTGGTCCAGCACCAAATCGATAAAGAAGCGATTCGGCTTCCCGATGACGCAATCGGGCTGCTTTCCGCTCGCCGTGGCAATAGCGGACACCATGCAGCCGCTCCCTCCGGTGAGAATCCCTCCCGCATTAGGGAAAGAGCCGTCCGTGTTGGTGGCGATGAATTGGCATCCGTAGTCGCGGATATAGGACGCGGCGCGCGACAGCTTGACGTAGTTGATACTCCGGTCCAGTCCGACGACCACCGTACGCACTCGGTCGTCCATGGTCGTCAGCGCCTCGATATCGGAGACGCCGTTGTCCTCCTGTCCGCAGCACGGGATTCCGACGGCCTCCAGCTCCTCGTAGATACCCTTCTCCCCAACAACGTAAACCCTCCCGCCTTGCGCGGATTTCTTGAGGTACTGGGCCGTAGCGTAGGAGGACCTAGCGGGGAGGGCGGGAGGAATTGTGTTACGTGATCACTTCGCTGATGGAGGACTCCACGCCCATGGCGCGCAGTTTCTGCAGCGTTTCCTTTCTGCTTTTGGTGGAGTTGTTCGTCTACGGTGGATAGCGAGCGGAACACAATACGAGGTAGTACACGGATTTTCCGATCTGTTTGAGGTAGTTGAGCGTTTCGACGGATCCCGGGACGGGCTGGGCGCCTTTCCAGATGACGCCATCGCAATCGAAGAGGAAGATCTTCACGTTTCTGAGCAGTTGTGCGTCGCTCCTGGAGAGGAAGCGGGTGATTTGGTGGGCAGCGGACTGCATGGAAAAGGTGGAAGGAACCGTAATCGGGGGTATTTATGGAAATGAAACGGACATCATTTCCACCATTCTCTGATTCTCCTTTTGGTCGATCTTCAGTATTTTTTATTATCCAGTGATGTACGCTAACAGACTCGTTCGCGCTTTCGCCTCTGCTGCTAAGCCCAAGGTGAGGATTTGGATAGGGGTTGACGGCTAGATTCTCGTCACCAGACAGATTCCTGCCCCCGCCATGAAGATGATCACCGACGCTCCCGTCGAGATCGTCCACTGGGACTACCCCGATAAGGCCATGCCCAGAGACAAGCTGCTTGCTGCCGTCAAGGGATGCGACGCCTGCCTCTGCCTGCTGACCGATAAGATCAACGCCGAGTTCTTCGACGCCGCTGGTCCTCAGCTGAAGACTGTCGCGACCATGTCCGTCGGTTATGACCACATTGATGTCGCTGAGTGCAAGAAGAGAGGCATCCTCACCGGCTACACCCCCGGCGTTCTGCAGCGCACTGTGGCTGAGCTCACTGTGGCTCTCCTCCTCGCCACCACCCGCCGCCTGAGCCCCGCTATTGACTCCGTCCGTAACAACGGTTGGGGCACCTGGGAGCCTCTGGGCTACTGCGGTACTGATATCTGGGGCAAGACCCTCGGTATTTGCGGTATGGGAGAGATTGGTCTCGAGGTGGTCAAGAGAATGAGAGGCTTCGGATGCCACATCATCTACTCTGATATCCGCCGCAAGCCCGACTGGGAGAACGAGTACCAGATTGAGTACGTGTCCATGGACGACCTCCTGAAGCGCTCTGACTTCATCTCCATCCACACCACCCTGAACCAGCACACCCGCAAGATGTTCAACATGGAGAAGTTCAAGATGATGAAGAAGGACGCCATCATCGTCAACACCTCTCGTGGCCCCGTGATTGACCAGGAGGATCTCATCAAGGCTCTTCAGCAGGGCATCATTGGCGGCGCTGGTCTCGATGTTGCCGATCCCGAGCCCGTGAAGGCTGACAACCCTCTCCTCAAGATGCCCAACGTCGTGGTGCTTCCTCACATTGCTTCCGCTTCCATTGCTACTCGTACTCGCATGGGAGAGATTGCTGCTGAGTTCGCTCTCAAGGGTATGCTTGGTGGTGACCTCAACCCCAAGTGGATTGTCCCCGGTACTCAATAATTGAATAAAGCAAATTTCATGTCGTGTTTGTCACAAACAGTCGCTAGGGAACGGTGATGACGCCGCCAGTCGCCGAGAGGACGCTGCAGCACAGAAGAGTCTACGTGTGAAACCAAAGGTCCACAGCCACTCCCTTCACTCCCCATTTGCGAATCAGAAGCGGGAACAGCGAAGCGCCCAGGGCTCCGCCCAACTTCCCCATGCAGGTGCAGACGCCGTGGTAGAGCGACAGGTCCTTTTGCGGGTAGAGAAGAGACGGCAGCATGTACGTCGTCGACCCCGGACCGCAGGTGGAGAAGAAAAAGGTCAGGTGATAGACGGTGAGAAACACGAGGCGCAGTCCGCCGCTCACGTCGAAGGCAGTCGAGCAGACCAGGAAGAGCGCGGAGAGCACGAAGAAGCCCTAGGGTGAAGGAGGACGCGAGCACGAACAAACCGCTGAAGGCCCTGCACGGACCACCGCCGCAGCAGCGAGTGCGCCGCCAGCTGACCCGGCACGCCAAACAGTCCGGCGACGATGAGAGGGAGAGTGGTGCCGAGGGGCGTGTCGGGGATGGGAGCCACTGCGTGGATGAGGCTGCGCGAGAAGAAGGTGTTGCCGTAGGACTACGCGTTACGGAGTGCTTCTCGTCTCACGTTGAAGTCGTACAGCAGCCAGGTGATTCCCGTGGAGAGGAAGCAGGTTAGGAGGGAGTGCGTCTTTGCGGGAGGATGGGTGGTTTGCTTGAGAGGGGGTGACGTGAGTGGAGTCTCTTTGACTTGCGTCTCTTCAACTGGAATGGAATTGACTTGCGTCTCTTCAAATGGAACGGAAATGGACACACTCTCCTCCATCAGAATGGGCGTGTAGATGATCTGATTGTACGACTTCAGCAGAAGAACAATGGAAACGAGCGAGGGGATCGAGGACAACACTACAGGTGAGGAGTCAACGCCACAGCACACCAAGGAACGACCGAAGAACGCACTGCAGCGTCAGAAGCTGACGGTCGCACAAACGAAGAGCAACATGGAACAGAATGGGGCCCAGTAGCCAGCTCGAGCTCTGCAACAGCAGCAAAACCGAGCTCGTTTCAGATACGCGCTGCGAGGAGTCCTTGATTCCAGACGTTCGCGTGTATGCAATGGGAAT
>ERZ780157.2279-NODE-2279-length-18197-cov-7.740822_pt1 | contig 18197 bp, 12 predicted proteins | sample MGYA00511169_ERZ780157 | MGnify/ENA primary metagenome ERZ780157 (study PRJEB29588, sample SAMEA1965149) | human gut metagenome | biome: human gut; feature: human-associated habitat; material: faeces | place: Denmark | collected 2008/2010 ... | reverse complement strand
CTGACGTTATCAGTCGCCGGATATGCAGTTTTCAATGTTCACAAGAAAGAAGGTATTACAAGAAGAAGCAGGACAAAAAGACAGTGCTGCACTACTGCAAATTCGTGGGGGATACGGTGCTGTACGCCACGGAGAACGAGAACGGCGAGGGCTGGTATGACCACGGGAAATATCCCTTCGTGTTCGACCCCATGTTCCGTGTGAAGGGGACGCCCTGCGGTTTTGGCTATATCGACATTGGCAAGGGTGCCCAGGAGTACATCGACCGCGGGGATCAGGCGGTGATGCAGAATATGCTGTCCAATGCCAAGCCCCGGTACTTCGTCCGCTCCGACGGCTCTGTGAATGAGCAGGAATATGCCGACATGACGAAGGATTTCGTGCATACCGACGGCAATCTGGGGCAGGACAGCATCCTGCCGGTGGTGGGCAAGGTGCTCAACAGCATCTATCTGAACGTGCTGGACAGAAAGGTGGACGAGCTGAAGGAGACCACCGGCAACCGGGACGTGTCCACCGGCGGCTCTACCTCCGGCGTGACGGCGGCCAGCGCCATTGCGGCCATGCAGGAGGCGGGCAGCAAGCTGAGCCGGGACGGCAACAAGGCGGCCTACCGTGCCTTCCGTGAGGTAGTGGAGCTGGTGGTGGAGCTGATCCGCCAATTCTATGACCTGCCCCGTCAGTTCCGTATTCTGGGCGAGAACGGCCGGGAGGATTTCGTCAGCTACACCAACGCCGGAATCAAGCCTGTGTATCAGGGCATGGAGATGGGCGTGGATATGGGCTACCGGCTGCCGGTGTTCGACATTGAGATCACGGCGGAAAAGGCCAGCCCCTACAGCAAGCTATCCCAGAATGAGCTGGCGCTGCAATTCTTCGGGGCGGGGTTCTTCAATCCCCAAATGACCGACCAGGCGCTGGCGTGTCTGGAGATGATGGACTTTGACGGCAAGGAGCAGATCATGCAGCGCATCAGCGCCAACGGAACGCTGTATCAGCGTCTGATGATGGCCCAGCAGCAGGCGGTGGCTATGGCCCAGCTGGTGGATATGAAGCTGGGCACCAACTACGCCATGCAGCTGCTGGGCGGTGCGCAGGGTACGCAGCAGCCCATGCCGGGAAGCGTTCCCGATATCGGCAACAGCGGCGGCGAGAGCAGCGTGACCGCCAACGCCAGAAAGGAAGCGGCAGACCGTGCCGCGCCGGTGTAAGCCATGGTGCGGGTAGAATTTTCACGGTGCGGCGGCACCTATGTGCTGCGGATGACCGGCCACGCGGGACAGGCCGACGTGGGGCATGACGTGGTGTGTGCGGCGGCCACCATCCTGTGCTATACGGCGGCCCAGACGGCCCTTGACCTCTATGAGCAGGGCAAGCTCCGAAAAAAGCCACGGACAGACGTGGACAGGGGCGACGCCACGGTGACGCTGTGTCCCCGGCAGGACGCGGCAGGGGAGGCGGCTGTGGCGCTGCGGACGGTGGCGACGGGATTTGCGCTGCTCAGTCACCATTATCCGGAGTATGTGACATTCAGGCGTGAGCCTTAATGATGGATTCGCCCACCTGACGGGCAGATTACGGTTTCGCCCACCTACGGGCAGGAGGATACCATGAAAAATATGTACCGTTGGCTCGGTCTCCAGCTGTTCGCAGAGGGGGACGGCGGCACAGCAGCGGGCACCACGGGCGCGGCGGCTGGTACTGGCCAGCAGGCTGAACAGAACGCACCCGACGCCGGGGCGCAGCAGCAGGCAGAGCCTGCAAGAGATCTTGGCAAGGAATTTGACGCGCTCATCAAGGGCGAGTTCAAGGACGTGTATGCCAAGCGGGTACAGGACACGGTGACGCGGCGCCTGAAAGGCCCCAGTGCTGACGCGGAGAAGTTCCGCGCCATGCAGCCGGTGATGCAGATGCTGTCCCAACGCTATGGCGTGGACGCTGCCGATATCAAGGCGCTGTCTGCTGCCATCGAGGAGGACAACGCCTTCTATCAGGAGGAGGCGGAGCGTCTGGGCATCAGCGTGGATCAGGTGAAAGCCATCCGCAAGACGGAGCGGGAGAACCAGCAGCTGAAGGAGCAGCTGGCCGAACGGGAGAGCCGCCAGCGGATGGAGCAGAACATCGCCAAATGGTCGCAGGAGGCGCAGGCCATCGCGCAGAAGTATCCGGGACTGGATCTGGAGAAGGAGCTGGGGAACCCGCAGTTCTTCAATGCGTTGATGAACGGGGCCAGCGTGGAGGGCGCTTATTGGGGTCTGTACCACGACCAGCTGATCCCGCAAGCCATGCAGTACACCGCTCAGGAGACGGAGCGGAAGCTGGCAGCCAAGATTCAGGCACAGGGCCAGCGCCCCACGGAAAACGGTGCGGGCGCCGGTGTGACCATGAAGAGCGACGTGTCGAAGCTCTCCGACAAGGATATGGATGATCTCATCCAACGTGCAAGGAGGGGCGAGAAGATCTGCTTCTGACCTCTCCGGAAGGGAGAATTATGAATACTGTGAAAAACTTTTTTATGATGGCGCTGGACATGCAGCTGTTTGCTGATGTGACCAACACCACCGGCTCCAACACCACCGGCAACAACCTGTCGGCGGAAATGAAAACCTTCTATGACAAGGTGCTGCTGCGTGAGGCAGGCCCCAATCTGGTGCATAGCCAGTTCGGCCAGAAGCGCGACATCCCCAAGGGCAGCGGTAAGACCATCGAGTTCCGCAAGTTCAACCAGCTGCCCAAGGCGCTGACCGCCCTGACGGAAGGTGTGACCCCCAGCGGCGGTGCGCTGGACGTGACCAGCCTGTCCGCCACCGTGGCACAGTACGGCTACTTCGTGCGTGTGTCCGACGTGCTGGATCTGACCGCCATTGACAATGTGATCGTGGAGGCCACCCAGCTGCTGGGCGCACAGGCGGGCGTGACCATGGATACCGTGGTGCGCAATCAGCTGTCTGCCGGCAACAACGTGCTGTTCTGCCCCACCGTGGCCAGCGGCACCGAGACCGCCGTGACCCTGCGCAAGAACATGAACACCACCAGCCAGCTGACCGTGAAGATGATCCAGAAGGCCGTTGCCACCCTGAAGAAGAACAACGTGCCGACCTTCAACGGCGACTATGTGGCGATCATCCACCCCTATGTGGCCTACGACCTGCAGCGTGACCCTGAGTGGATCGACGCCCACAAGTATGCCCAGCCGGAGAACCTGTTTACCGGCGAGATCGGCAAGGTGGCCGGTGTGCGCTTCGTGGAATCCACCGAGGCCAAGGTATGGAAGGACAGCGACTGTCCCCAGAAGTCCGCGGGCAGCGGCAGTGATCCCGCCACCTACTACGGCGTGTTCTCCACGCTGGTGCTGGGCAAGAATGCCTACGGTGTGACCGAGGTGACGGGCGGCGGCCTCCAGACCATCGTCAAGCCTCTCGGCGCCGGTGAAGATCCCCTGAACCAGCGCTCCACCGTGGGCTGGAAGGGCATCCTTACCGCCAAGATCCTGCTGGAGCAGAATATGGTGCGTATCGAATCCGTTTCCGCTGAGTGGAGCGGCACCGTGGACGCCAACTGACATACTGCGCGGCGGGGGATACGCTCCCCCGCCGCAGAAGAAAGGATAACGACATGGATAATGAAAACCTGAACACCGCCCAGACTGCACAGACCGCGCAGGACACCCCTCAGACCACGCCGGAGCCTCCCAAGAAGGCAGAGAAGCCCAAGAAGGAGAAGATGGTGAAGGTGCTGCTGCCGCTGCTGGAAAACGGCGACACGGAGCAGTATGTGGCCGTGAACGGCCGCAGCTTCCTGATCCGCAGGGGTGAGGAAGTGGAAGTGCCGGAGTGCGTGGCGGAGGTGCTGCGCCTGAGCGAAAAGCAGAAGCGGGAGGCGTACCGCTATCAGCAGGAGGCCATCCGCCGGAGCATGCAGGGCGGCGATATGTGAGAAAACAAGGGGGCAGGTGTGCCCCCTTTCTTCAAAAGGAGGGATGGGGCATGACCATCATGCAGGCGCTGGAGGCGCTGGACAGAGAGAAGCCCAATGTGTTCACCCAGGAGGATAAGATCGGCTGGCTGAACGAGCTGGAGGCTATGGTGACAAGGGAGATCGTGCGGTGTTACCGGGGCGGCGAGACGGCGGAAATCCCTGTGCTGGGGGACGACGTGGAAGCCCAGCTGACGGCGCCGACACCCTATGACAGGATGTACCCCCTGTATCTGGCGGCCCAGGTGGATCGGCTGAACGGGGAGTTGGGCAAGTACAACAACTCCATCACGCTGTTTATGACGGCGTATGGGGAGTATCGCAACTGGTACAACCGCACCCACGAGAGCGTGGGCGCAAGCGTGAAATACTGGTAAGGAGGGGCGGCAATGCAGTTTCCCACACTGACAGAACAGGGGCAGAGCCGGGAGATGATCTCGACCTTTGCAGGCTATGACCACAATAGGAGCATTGCGGCCAATGCCTTTTATGACATGAAGAATATGTCCTCGGACGGCTATCCGCTGCTGCAGAGCCGCGCAAGGCGCGGCGTGGTGCGGCAGATGGAGACGCCCCAGGGGATTTTGGCCAAGGACGCTATGGCGTGGGCGGACGGCGGGAAGCTCTACTACAACGGGGCAGAGATCGTGGGCCTGACGCTGACGGAGGGCGAAAAGCAGCTGGTGAGCATGGGCGCGTACCTGCTGATCTGGCCGGATAAGAAGTATCTGAACACAAAAGACCTGACGGACTTCGGCAGTCTGGAAGCGAGCTACGAGAGCAGCGGCACGGTGACGTATCTTCTGTGCGGCGCGGACGGTAGCCCCCTGAGCAAGGTGTCCGCCACCAAGCCGGAGGAGCCCAAGGGCGGCGAATACTGGATCGACACCACGCAGACGCCCCACAGTCTGATGATGTGGAGCGAGAGCAGCGAGATGTGGATCGGCGTGGCGACGGTGTACACCAAGATCCAGGCGGTGGGCATCGGCAAGCCCTTCCAGGAGGGGGACGGCGTGGAGATCAGCGGCGCGGCCTATGGCGGCGACAGCGACGTGGTGCAGGCCCAATTTGAGGAGCTGAACGGCACGAAGATCATCTATGCCAAGGATGAGGACTACATCGTGGTGGTGGGCCTGATCGACCTGACCTATGAGCAGACGGAGGGCACCGTGACGGTAAAGCGGGCGGTGCCGGACATGGACTATGTGTGCGAGGCCCAGAACCGTATCTGGGGCTGCAAGTACGGCATGGTGGGCGGCAAGGCCGTGAACGAGCTGTACTGCTGCAAGCTGGGCGACTTCCGCAACTGGCGGGTATACGCCGGTATCTCCACGGACGCCTGGGCCGCTTCTGTGGGTTCAGATGGGGCGTGGACGGGGTGCGCCAACTACCTGGGCTATCCTACGTTCTTCAAGGAGAATGTGATCCACCGGGTGGCCATCAGTGCCGTGGGCGCCCACCAGGTGACGGAGACGGTGGGCCGGGGCGTACAGAGCGGCAGCTTCCGCAGCCTGTGCGTGGTGAACGAGGTGCTGTTCTACAAGTCCCGGACGGACGTGTGCGCCTATGACGGGAGCTTCCCCACCTCGATGGGGGCGGCACTGGGCGAGGAGCGGTATTCCGGGGCCGTGGGCGGCAGCTTCAACGGGAAGTACTACCTGTCCATGAAGGACAGCGGCGGGGCATGGAACCTGTTCTGCTACGACGCGGGGAAGGGCATGTGGCACCGGGAGGACAACACCCACGCCATGTGCTTTGCCGCCATGAACGACGACCTCTACTACATCGACGCGGACACAAAGAAGCTCATGTGTGTGCTGGGGACTCAGGGAACGCCGGAGACGGATCTGGAGTGGATGGCGGAGAGCGGCGTGATCGGGTATGAGTACCCGGACAAGAAGTATCTGAGCCGGTACAACATCCGGCTGCAGGTTGAGAACGGCGGAGAGCTGCGGCTCTACTGCCAGTATGATTCAGACGGCAGGTGGGAGCATGCCGGGACGGTGCGCCGGAGAGGGACGGGGACGTTTACGGTGCCGGTGATCCCCCGGCGGTGCGACCACATGAAGCTGCGGCTGGAGGGCAAGGGTGTTGTGCGGGTGTTCTCCATTGCCAAGATTCTGGAGCTGGGGAGTGATGTCGGATGGTAGTGATTCCCTCTCCACCCATGCTGCAGGGGGACAAGGCCCAGCAGCTACAGGACGTGCGGCGGTATCTCTACCGGCTGGTGGACACGCTGAACAGCAGCCTGAACAACCTGACGGCGGAGAATTTTTCCCAGGAGACGGCGGCGGCCCTGGGCGGGGCCACCCGGGAGGAGATGCAGCAGACCCAGGCGGATTTGAAATCCCTCATCATCAAGAACGCCAACGAAGTGCGCCAGACCATCGAGAAGGTGGAGCAGACGCTGCGGAGCGAATATGTGGCCATTTCGGACTTCGGCACCTTCCAGGAGAACATGGAGAACACCATCACGGCCACGGCGGCGGGACTGGAGCAGGAGATCAGCACACGCAGCGAGATCGTGAACAACTTCATTGCTGCCACCAATGGCTATATCCGCCAGGGCGTGGTGGGCTATGAGGGGCTGACGCCCATTATCGGTATCGCCATCGGCCAGGACATTCAGGTGACCGGCGTGAAGGAGACGGTAGGCGGCAAGGAGTACGAGGAGATCGACCGGAGCCAGAACATGAGCATCTGGACGACGAAGAAACTGTCCTTCTACGTGAACGGCGGCGAGGTGGCGTATTTTGCCAACGACGCGCTGTATGTGACAGGCATCCACACGGGGACGGTGACGTTTCCCAACTGGGTGATAGACGACGGCAACGGGCTTTCATTCCGTTGGGCGGGAGGTAATTCATGAGCAGCTACAGCTGGGGAAGCGGGCCGACACTTACGGTCAACATCTCCGATAACATCTACCGCGTAAGTTCGGGCAGCACGGCATATTCCGGTTATGTGACGGTGTCACTGGGCGGATGCAGCGGCGGCAGTTACTTCGGCTATTATATCGACGTGACGGTAAACGGGACGAAGAAGCGGCTGAAGGAGAATTCGCCGGATCGCTGGAACAGCGGCGCGTACAGCGCCAGTTTCTATGTGGCCGGCAGCACCACCGCCAGCAGCGTCAGCATTTCCATTACCCTGGGCACCAACGCGCCCCGCGGCGGCAAGACGCTGACGTATACCACCAGCATCGGCTCCTATTCCAGCGGTAGCAGCGGCGGAGGAGGCAGCACAGGCCCTACGGCGGGGGCGTCCACCCCGACACTGAGCAAGAACGGGGCAAAGCTGGGGGAGAAGGTGACCATCTATACCAACCGGGGCGACCGCCGCTATACCCACAAGGTGACGTACACGGTGGGCGGGGAGACCGGCACCATCGCCACTGGGGTGGGGGCCAGCTGCGAGTGGACGCCGCCCACCAGCCTGATCGACAAGGTGACCACCAGCGGCGCGGCCTGCACCATCACCTGCACCACCTACTACGGCAGCACCAACAAGGGAACGGCCACGGCGCGGCTGACGCTGTATCCTCCGGATGGGGCGGCCCCCACGGTGACGGATGGGTGGATCAGCGCAGAGCGGGACAACAGCCTGATTCCCGGCATCAACGCCTGGGTGGTGGGGTATTCCAAGGTGAAGATCACCTTTGACCCCAGCAAGGCCAGCGGGAACTTCAATGCCACCATTGTGGGCTTCTCGGTGCAGTACGACGGGGAGACAGTGGCGGCGGTGGACAACACCGCTACCACAAAGGCGCTGACCGGCACGGCGGCCACGGTGCGGTGCATGGTGACGGACAGCCGGGGCAACACCACCACGGAGACGGTGGAGGTGGAGGCGCTGGCCTATGCGCCGCCTACCATCACGGAGGCCAGCGTTTACCGCTGCGACGACGCGCTGCTGGCGGCGGATGACGGCGTACATATCGCGGCCAGGGCCACGGCGGGCTGCACCGGGCTGAACGGGGAGAACACCGTGACGCTGACGGCGGCCTATAAGGCGCTGGACGCGGCAGACTACGGCGCGGAGGTGGCGCTGCAAAGCGGCGTGACAGGCATGGTGACGGGGAGCGCCGACATCTCCACCATGCAGAGCTACACGGTGCGCCTGACGGCCACAGACAAGGTGGGCAACAGCGTCACGTATACCAGGGCGGTGCCCACCAAGTCGGTGACATTCCACCTGAAAAGTGGCGGTAAAGGCGCAGCTTTCGGAAAGTATGCGGAGAACGACGACTATCTGGACTGCCAGTGGATGGCGAAATTCGCCAAGTCCGTGGAGATCGCGGATGGGCTGACCGTAGGCGGGCAGACGCTGGCGGACATCATCAAGAGCGTGGTGACGCCGCTGCTGCCCAGTGTGCTGACCATTGACGCCATCTATCCGGTGGGCAGTATCTACATGTCCGTGACGGAGAACGCGGACCCGGAGGCGCTGTTTCCGGGGACGTACTGGGAGCGGATCGCGGGAAAATTCCTGCTGGCCAGCAGCGAAGGTCTGTACGCAGTGGGAGCCACGGGTGGCGAAGCTTCCGTGATACTGACCGCCAGCCAGATGCCCAGCCACACCCACGGCGGCAGCATCGAGTCCGGCGGTGAGCATAGCCACAGCTTTTCCGGCAACCAGAGCGGCGGCAGCAGCCAGACGGCAGAGGGCAAGGGCGCGTCCGACAGCCACTACACCTTCTACACCAGCACAGACGGCAGCCACAGCCACGGCCTGAGCATCAGCGCGGCGGGCGGCGGAGGGAGCCACAACAACATGCCGCCGTATCTGGTGGTACACATGTGGAAACGTATCGCAGGGCCGGAGACAACATAAGGAGGAAACGACAGTATGGCATTTTCTTATAAAGATTATCAGGAGAGCGACCGGGTCAAGAAGCTGGCGGAGCGGCTTGCGCAGCTGGAGAGCCAGAAGCCGGGAGACTGGACAGGCGGACAGTATGGCCAGCAGATGCAGGAGGCGCTGGACGCCATCAGAAAGCGGAAGAAGTTCAGCTATGATCTGAACGGCGACGCGCTTTACCAGCAGTACAAGGACAAGTATGTGCAGCAGGGCAAGCAGGCCATGCAGGATACCATGGGTCAGGCGGCGGCGCTGACCGGCGGCTACGGCAGCACCTACGGCCAGGCGGTGGGACAGCAGCAGTACGATGCCTATTTGCAGAATCTGAACGATGTGGTGCCGGAGCTTTATCAGCTGGCACTGAGCCGGTATCAGATGGAGGGCGACGACCTCAAGACCCAGTACAGCCTGCTGGCGGATCAGTACCAGCAGGAATACGGCCAGTATCGGGATAAAGTCGGCGACTGGCAGACGGAGCGGAATTTCCTGTCGGGCCGGTATGATTCGGAACGGAATCTGGATTACGGCATGTGGGGCGACGCCAGAGACTTCGCCTACACCGACTACCGCAACGGCATTGCGGACGAGCAGTGGCGCAGACAGTATGAGGAATCCGTCCGGCAGTTCAACGAGCAGATGGCACTTTCCCGTGAGCAATTTGCATGGCAGCAGGCACAGGCGCAGGCGGCTGCGGCGGCAAAGAGCAGCGGCGGAGGGAGTTCCAGCGGCGGCAAGAGCAGCGGGAAGCAGCAGGACGCGGAGAAATATACTTCGTCTACGGCGCTGCGGCTGGCTTCGGCGTCCAGCGCCTCGACGCAGGGACAGCTTATGGCGCTGGAGTCTATGTATGAAAATGGCAATATCACCAAAAAACAGTACAGTGATTTGGTATATGCGCTGAAAAACCCCGGTAAGTAAGGAGGACGGCCCATGGGTTGGCAGGATATTTACAAGAAGAAAATGCAGGCAGCGGGCCTTGAGAACGACATCCGCAGCACGGACGATGTGCAGGTTTTTTATAGAAAAGAACCGGAGCAGTACGGTGACTGGCGGGACAGCTTCATGAAGAAAATGGAGGATTCCGGCTTGTCCGGTGATATCCGGCTGGGGCAGACGCAGACTGCCGCCAGACAGACCGTGACAGCACCGGCGACCACGACCACGGCAGCGAAAAAGCGGGAGAGACAGGTAGTCTCTCCCTACGGGACGTTTCTGGGCGGGTTCTCTTTTGCCAGAGGACGGCAAAAATCCGAAAAGGAACTGGCAGACGAAAAGGCCCAGCAGGAAGCGTATGTCAAGGAGTACCGGCGGCTGGCGGGGCTTGATCTGGACGATTACCGCGCAGAGGTGGAACAGGCCGGAAAAAAGGCACAGGAGAGCAAAGAACCGTATAATATCCACGCCTTTGGCGCGTATAACCCGCAAAAGACGAAAGCAGAGCAGGACTATGCCGCCATGAAGGCCGACCTGAACAAAGCCGAGAGTATCCAGTATGATAGTAAGGGCCGCGAGGCGCTGGACAATCTGACGGAGGATCAGACCGCCGCGCTGGAGGTGCTGGCAAGCACAGAGGGTGTTCCGGCCGCCGCGGCGCAGGCTGACTATGACCGAAAGGTTGCTGCGCGGGAGACATTGTTGGCGTCCGGTCTCTCGGAGGACGAGCTTTCCCAGCTGGTGAACTATCAGCGCAATATTCCCAAGCGGGAGAAGAACGCAGAGCGGTACGCCAAGGTGCAGGAGATGGCGCGGAATGAGGGCGAGAAGTCGCCTATTGGCGGCACGCTGCTGTCCGTCCCTGCCAACCTTCTGAGCGGTGTAGGCGCTATCGACGCGGCGCTGCGGAAACTGGCCGACCCCAACACGCCTACGGACTATAACGCCCCGGCCATGCTGCCCTATGCCTACGCCAGCGGTGTGCGGGGCGAGGTGACGAAAAACCTTCAGTATGACCACGGCGATGCGGCGGCGTTTGCATATGGTGTGGGTACGTCCATGCTGGACAGCGCGGCCACGGCGGCACTGGCGGCGCTGGGCGTTCCGCCTGCTGCCGCTTCGGCCACGCTGGGCGGCGCGGCGGCCACCGACGCGATGGTGGCGGCAAAGGATCGCGGACTGGACGACAGCCACGCCATTGTCACCGGTGTGGCGGCGGGCGTGATGGAAAGCTTTTTTGAGAAGGTAAGTCTGGAAAGCCTGATCCACATGAAGCTGCCCACGGGCACGGCAAAGCAGAAGCTGGCCGGAATGCTGAAAAATGCCGCCATTCAGGGTGGTATCGAGGGAAGCGAGGAGATGTTCACCGACCTTGCCAATTTGTGGTGGGATAAGGTGATCAACGGCGGTATGGCCGACGTGGAGCAGCGGATCGCCGTATATATGGCGGGCGGCATGAGCTATCAGGAAGCACAGCAGAAGGTCGTGGGCGAGACGATCAAGGACATTGCGCTGGACTTCGGCGCCGGTGCGCTGGCCGGTGGCATTATGGGCGGCGGCAACATGGCCGTTCAGACCGCCGCGCAGGGCCGGTATCAGGACGCCATGCAGCAGGCCAGAGAAAAGGCCGGCATCAAGGGAGAGTATCAGGCGTCACGGGACGGCAAGACCACCTATAACGGACAGGAGGTGTCCGTGGAGGGCGTGGACAAGGATGGGAAGCTTCGGCTGTCCACGGGTGAATCGGTGGCGGCGCAGGATGTACAGTTTGCCGACCGGAATACCGCCGAGGTATATGAAGGACTGGCAAACTCCGATCTTCCGGCGGCGGTGCAGGGCAGCATTGCGCGGGCCTATACGCAGGGCGACAGCTACCGCTATGTGCTGGGCGCACAGGAGGCATACCGGGCCGGACAGTACGGTACCGGCATGCGCGGAGATGGGTTCAACGCTGACCTGACGGACGCACAGCGGAAGCTGGCCTATGACCTGGGCGTAGCTATGCGCCGGGAGAGCAGCGAAAAAGCCGCCCCGGTGAAGAGCGGCAAGGTGGTATATGAGCAAGGCGTTGACCGGAAGTCCTTTACGGATATCCAGCGTACCAGCGTGAAGCTGGCCGAGGCCATCACCCAAGCGGTGAACGGCGAGGTACATCTTTATTCCACCACGCAGGACGCGGAGGGCAAGCGCACCATTGACCAGAAGGACGTGGCGGCACTGCTGGGCAGCGCGGAGAACGCGCCCAACGGCTTTTATGATCACAAGACCGGCAACATCTATGTGGATATCAACGCGGGCAACAACGGCGAGGGGACCATCCTGTACACGCTGGGGCATGAGTACACCCACCTGATCCACCAGAACGCGCGGGAGAGCTTTGACAAGCTGGCGGAATACCTGTTCTCCCGGTATGGCGAGCAGGGCGTGGATGTGGACGCTCTTGTGCTGGCAAAGCGGGAAGTGCTGGGTGTGGACTATGAGACAGCCTATGAGGAGGTGGTGGCCGACAGCATGGAGGCCATGCTGACCGACACCAACGCCGCTGAGAAGATCGCCGCGCTGAAAAAGACGGACAAGACGCTGTGGGAAAAGCTGAAAGACCTTGTGGGCAAGCTGCTGGAAAGTGTGCGGGGCCTTTATCAGAACATGACGCCCAACAGCGAGGAGGGCCGGAAGGTGCAGCAGATGGCGGACGCGCTGGACAAGCTGAGCGACCTGTTTGTGGAGGGACTGGGCAATGTCCAGACTATGGCAGCGACGGACGAGGGCGTGAGCCAGCAGGCGCGGGATTACTCCTATGCGGCGTTGACGGCCAAGCCGGATATGCAGGTGACGACGGTGGACGACACCGCAAATTATGCCGCCAGCAGCGAGGCGAGAAAAAACATTATCGCCAGAGCTATTGCAGCGGCAAAGACGGTAGGCAGCACCAACGAAAATGGGAATGCCGTTATCCACGTGGATGATACAGATACGGATGTGATCCTGAGTGCAAAGGGCTTGCGGCACGGCCTTGACCGTCGGTTTTCCACCAACGCACCCGTGACCCTGAAAGCAGGAGAGATTCTGAAAAACGCAGTCCGCATCAACGAACTGACGCCGAAGAAAGACACCGTTGATGCTTCCTATGTGCTGATCGGCGCTGCCAAAAATGCAAAAAACGAACCGTACATTGTACAGTTCGTTGTCAACAGGGCGTCCAATGAAGTGACTTCCGTGGATGTTTTGTATTCAATAGGCACAAAGAAAGAACCGGCTGCATTGCTGCCAGAGGTCACGGGCGTACCCGCTACTCTAACCGGTTCCACTATTAGTATATCCAGTTTGCTGGACTATGTCAACAAGTACTTTCCGGATATTCTGCCGGAAAGCGTCTTGAAGCATTATGGATATACGGCGCGTCCCGATGGCGAATTAGGCGAAAGCGCACTGTTTCAGAAGCGTGGAACATCTGACCGGGAAATCTTGACCACGACGGCGGAGGATTCCGTTAAAAACGAGCGGGAGCGGGAGCTGCTGGCGGAGTATAAGGATAAGGTCGGACGGCTGGAGGGGTATGAAGCCCGCCTGTCGGCCAACCGGGCGGAACTGACGGGACTTTCCCTCGCTGATGGGAAGAAAAACGCCAAGCGGATTTCGTATCTGAAGGACGAGATCATCAAGGACACCAACCGGGTGGAGATTGTGGAGAGCCAGCTGAAGGAACTGGAGGGCCGCCGAGGGCTGCAAGACCTGCTGGGCCGGGAGAAGGACGCTATCCGGGTGCAGCAGGAGACACGGATGCGGGAACTGGAGGAAAAGCTGGCGGAATACCGGGAGAAATACGGCGTGTTCCCCGGCGGCGAAAAGGCGGCGCGGGATATTCAGCTGCCCAAGAAGAGCAGCGAGGACGAAAAAATCTCCCAGACGGTGCGGACGGTACTGGAAGCCAAGGCCACGCCGGAGGAGATGGTGCCGGATATCGAGACGCTGGCGCTGGAGGGCAAGTACTCCTATGAGGTGTATTCCGACAAGGCGGCCATTGCCGACGCTGACGGCGAGATCAAGCGCGTGGGCTGGGCGCAGGCGCTGACGGACTGGAAGTCGGCCATGAAAGCCGGCAACGTGTCCAAGAAGAACACGGCCATGGGCTGGGCGCTCTATAACAACGCGGCCAACAGCGGCGACACGGAGACGGCGCTGGACGTGCTTTCCGACATGGTGCAGCACCAGCGGAGCGCGGCACAGGCTTTGCAGGCCACCCGGATTCTGAAGCAGCTGTCGCCGGAGACGCAGCTTTATCAGGCACAGCGCAGCATTGCGAACCTGCAAACACAGCTGAACGAGGAATACGGCGACGACAAGGCCCCGAAGCTGAAGATCGACCAGACGCTGGCGGAGCAGTTCATGAAAGCCGCCGATCAGGCGGAGCGGGACGCGGTGCTGGCAAACATCTACCGGGATATCGGCAAGCAGATGCCCTCCCGCTTCAAGGACAAATGGAACGCATGGCGGTATCTGGCCATGCTGGGCAATGTCCGCACCCATGTACGGAACGTGGTGGGCAACGCCGGATTTGTTCCGGTGGTGGCAGCCAAGAACGTGGTGGCGACGGGCATTGAAAAGGCGGTATACCGGCTGTCCGGCGGGAAGATGGAACGCAGCAAGGAATTTGTGACCGGCAAGGGCGGCAAGGCGCTGCTGCAAGCGGCGGCGCAGGATTACGCCAAGGTGGCGGATATCGCCATGGGCGGCGGCAAGTACAGTGATTTTGCTAACGCCAACAAGTACATTGAGGAGGGGCGCGTGATCTTCAAAATCGTCAAGCCCCTTGAGGCGGCGCGAAAAGCCAACAGCAGGGCGCTGGACAAGGAGGACGCATGGTTCTCCAAGCCCCACTACGCCTACGCCATGGCCCAGTACTGCAAGGCCAACGGCATCACGGCGGAGATGATCGCCAAGGGCGGCGACAAGGTGGTAAAGGCACGGGAATACGCCATCAAGGAAGCGCAGAAAGCTACCTATCGGGACACCAATGCCTTTTCGCAGGCTATCAGCGAGCTGGGCCGCATGGGCCGGAACAGCAAGAACGGCGCGAAGCGGACGATCGCCACGGTGATGGAGGGTATTCTGCCGTTCCGCAAGACACCGGCCAACATTCTGGCGCGGGGCGTGGAATACAGCCCCATCGGACTGCTGAACGGCTTCAAGCAGGCCATTTTCGATGTGCAGAAGGGTACGAAAACGGCGGCGGAAGCCATTGACGCCATTTCGGCGGGCCTGACGGGTACGGGATTGCTGGCGCTGGGGCTCTTCTGGGCGGCACAGGGCCTTGTACGAGGTCACGGCGACGATGACGACAAGAAAAACGACTTCATGGAGCTGGCGGGGCATCAGGCGTATGCGCTGGAGCTGCCCAACGGCACCAGCGTGACGCTGGACTGGCTAGCGCCGGAGTGTCTGCCGTTCTTTGTGGGCGTGAACCTGTGGGAACTGACGGACGGCGGGGATAAGCCTGCCACGATGGCGGACTGGCTGACGGCGATATCACAGGTGTCGGAGCCGATGCTGGAAATGAGCTGCCTGCAAAGTCTGAACGATGTGTTCGATTCTGTGGGGTATGCCAGCAGCAACGGACTGCCGGGGCTGCCCACGGCACTGGTTAACGCAGCCACCAGCTATGTATCACAGGGCATTCCCACCATTCTGGGACAGGCGGAGCGCACGGGCGAGGGGCTGCGGTACACCACGTTCACCAGCAAGAACTCCAAGCTGACCAACAACGTGCAGTACGCGCTGGGACGGGCCAGCGCCAAGATCCCCATCTGGGATTACAGCCAGATCCCCTATATCGACGCATGGGGCCGGACGGAGAGTACGGGCGAAGTAGGAACGCGAGCCTTCAACAACTTCCTGAACCCTGCCTATACCTCCACTGTGGACATGAGCGCGATGGAGGAAGAACTGCTGCGGCTTTATGAGGTCACGGGGGAGAGCGTGCTGCCCAGACGCGCCAGCAAGTACTTCAACGTGGACAAGAAGCGAGTTGACCTGACGGGTGAACAGTATGTGACATACGCCCAGAAGAAGGGCAGCGAAGCGTACAAGTGGCTGACGGAGCTGACCCAAAATGCCACATACCGGAGTATGTCCGACGAAGAGAAAGCGGACTGCATTGCCCGCATTTACAGCGCCGCCAACGAGGTGGCAAAGGCCGAGGTGGTCAGCAGCTACGAGCCGACCAAGTGGGTGAAGGAAGCCCTGAAGGGCGGCGGTGTCGTAAACGCGGCGATTGCAAAGGTGAAAGAGAAATAGGCACTGACAAGAGCAAAGCGGCGGTGGGATAGAGTTTCCACCGCCGCGTCTGTTATGCTCTTATGTAAAAAGGGGTGAGAGACATGATGACGTTCTATGTATACGGGCAGCGGCTGCGGATGGAGAGCGCCGTGGTGGCGTCCAACACCATTGACTATCTGGCGGCGCGGTTCGTGTTTCAGACAGAGGACTGGGACGGCGCGGCCAAGACGGCAGTGTTTGAAGGAACAGGAAAGACGTACAGCGTGCTGCTGACGGACGACGCGATTTCGCCGGAGGATCATCTGAATCTGGCGGCGGGCGAGTGGATCGTGCATCTGGTTGGGACAAAGGCCGTGGGCGAGACGACGCAGCGGATCACCACCACGCAGGTGCGGTTCATGGTGGACGAGAGCGGCGCGGTGTCCGGCGAGGCGCTGCCGGAGGTGGCGGCCAGCTACGGTGAGCAGATACTGGCGCAGGCGCAGGAGGCTCGGAACATCGCCAAGGGCGTCCGGGACGACGCGGACGCGGGTAAATTCAAGGGTGACAAGGGCGACACCGGCCCCGCTGGCCCACAGGGCGCGAAGGGCGACACCGGAGCAAGGGGGCCGAAGGGCGACACGGGCGCACGGGGTGAAAAAGGCGAAAAGGGTGCAGCTTTCACCTATGCGGACTTCACGACGGCACAGCTGGCGGCGCTGAAGGGCGAGAAAGGTGACAAGGGTGCACAGGGCGAACAAGGCCCCGCTGGCCCCAAGGGGGAGACCGGAGCGCAAGGCCCCACAGGGCCCAAGGGCGATACTGGCGCTCCGGGCGACAGCTACACGGTAAAGGGACTGTATGCCACGCTGGCGGCTTTGCAGGCAGCCCACCCTACAGGAAGCGCCGGTGACGCATGGTTCGTTGGTACGGCGGACAGCAACACCGTGTATCAGTGGGATGTGGACAAGGCGGCGTGGGTGAACGTGGGTGCGCTGAAAGGCCCCAAGGGCGATACCGGCCCTGCCGGTGCAAAAGGTGATACAGGCCCCCAAGGCCCGAAGGGCGACACCGGCCCTGCTGGCCCGCAAGGGCCGCAAGGCGAGACGGGCCCACAGGGCAGCCAAGGCGCACGGGGTGCGGCGGGTATAGTCGTCAGCACTACGGAGCCGACGGACGAAAGCCATCCGGTGTGGGTGAACCCGGAGGGGGAAAACACGCCGCTGCCCGGTGACAGCAGGTTTGAGCTGATCGAGACGATTACAATAGCGGAGGACACGAATATTATCGAGCGGACGGCGGAGCCGGACGGCACCGCCTATAATTTCCACAGTATGGCGCTTCGGGTAACGTTTCCCACAAGTAAGGCAGAATCGAGTGTAACAAATTTCCGTGTCAGCATGTTCGTAGATAAAACGAACACAACCGAGCCAATTGACGCGTTCCGCACATTTAAACTCAACCAGTACACAAATATTTTGACTGTACTGACAGAGAGCCATTATGGACTGTACGTCACACAAATGTCAGATGTAACGTCGAATCGTGGGCATTTGGGTGGTTTTCCCACGATTATTTCGTCTGATTACCGTTTTGGCACCGGCATATGGAAGCTGGCAATCCAGACAACGCTAAGCAACGACCTCTACGCCGGTACGGTTGTTGAAATCTACGGTGTGCGGCAGTGAAAGGAGGATAAAAGCATGAATCCATGGTGGTTACTGTTAATTATTCCGGTATCGGCAATGACAGGGTTTGTCTTTGCTGCAATCCTGACGGTAGGAAAATGGAGTGAGGAGGGCAGTGAATGACAATACCGATCGTAAATGTCTGGGATGACGACCAACAGAAATATGTGCCGATCCGGGCGATAATCGGCCCGCGCGGGGAGAAAGGCCCCAAGGGAGATACCGGCCCCGCTGGCGCGAAGGGTGATACCGGCGCACAAGGCCCACAGGGGCCACAAGGAGAGACTGGCCCCCAAGGCCCGAAGGGCGACACCGGCCCTGCCGGAGCCGACGGCGCTCCCGGCGCGAAGGGCGACACGGGCCCGCAAGGCCCCAAGGGCAACCCCGGCGAAAAGGGCGACGCCTTTACCTACGCGGACTTCACGGCGGCGCAGCTGGCGGCGCTGAAGGGCGAGAAGGGCGACAAGGGTGACACCGGCCCCCAAG
>ERZ780157.2274-NODE-2274-length-18251-cov-3.498241_pt1 | contig 18251 bp, 25 predicted proteins | sample MGYA00511169_ERZ780157 | MGnify/ENA primary metagenome ERZ780157 (study PRJEB29588, sample SAMEA1965149) | human gut metagenome | biome: human gut; feature: human-associated habitat; material: faeces | place: Denmark | collected 2008/2010 ... | reverse complement strand
GCTGAGGCGGTCGAAGCTCTTCGTCTGCTGGTACGCCATCTCCACCATCTCGTGGTTGCCCTGACGCAGCGCCTCCTCCGCCAGCTGCCACCAGATCTCGTTCTCCTTCAGCTCCGCCGCGCACTCCATCGCGATCTAGGAATGACGCGCCCACACCACCACCACGTCCAGGTTGCCGCACTGAACCGCCAGGTTGAAGCGCGCGCGCGGCTCCGTCACGAAGTGCAACGCGATGTCCTCGAAGCCGTTGCGGGTCAGATACCCGATGATGGCTTCGCTGTCCACGTGACATGACTGAATCAGACGAATCGCGCTGCGGTATTCCTTCTTCTCCAGATACAGCTACGCGTCAGCACCCCAATCATCCCCCACTTTTATAAGGTACTCGGTCGGGTCGATCTCCAGCTCCACCAGCGCGTTCTCGCGTGTGAACACCACGACGCTCCTCTTCTTCAGCGCCACGATGTACACGGGCTGCTCCAGACTCCGCAGCACGCCGTGCTCGCCGCTCACCAGCGTGAACTTGAGCTGGTTCTTCGTCGTGTAGATCAATACGCCCTCGTCGCTCCACAGCGCGTCCTTCACGCGCTGGTTCTCCGTCAGCACACAACAGGTCTTCAAAACCCGATCACACACCATGAGTCCCGTCTTGGTGACGAGGCACACGAACTCGCTGTCCTTGCTCCACTTCGCGTACTTCACCTCGCTCACGTTCACCTGCCCGAGGATCTGCTGCGACGCCGTGTCATACAACACGCACTCGTCTCTGCCCACCAGCAACACGCGACCCGCGTTGCCTCCCTCCAGCACAGCACGACACCCGCACACGGGAAGGGTGATGCGTTTGGTCACGATGTTCTCCAGGTTGCGGATGAACAGCGTGTCCGCGCTCTCCAGCGTGACGAACTTGTTGCGAGAGATGAACACTGCGCTCAACGCCGTGCCACTCACCACCTCCGGCTGGACGCGCGTCTCCTTCGATTCCCGCGGGAGGCGCATCAGCTCGTAGGAGCCGCTCTCCGCCCGATTCACGACAAGCGTCATGTACTCCGCCGTGTTGAACGCGTTGCCGATCATGTACCTCGGCTCCTTGTTGCTGTAGGCAGCACCGCGCGTGATCTGGAGAAGCGTGCGATCGTCGCTCCTCTTGTTCAGGTCGCTCAGGTGGTAGCAGTGGTCCTTTATGTAGATGCACTTCGTACCGAACGCGGCGAAGGGCACGCGCTCGCGACACAGCTTGAAGACTACGGCACCTGTGTCGTGTCCAGCGGCGATGAGGTTCTGGGTCTTATGGGCGGCGATGACCCAGAAACGGTCTCTCGTTCGGACGAAGGTCTGGACGCACACGCGCTTCGTGCTGTCCCACACGCGAATGCTGTGGTCCTCGCTGTCGCTCAGAATCAAGTCCTCACGAGGGTGGAAGAGCACACAACTCACATTACCCGTGTGGCCGCGCAGCGTGTCCACCTCCCACGCCTTTGTGTCGTTTGTGCGCCAGATCTTTATCATGCGGTCGTCGGAACCCGAGACGATCAGGGGGAGCTCTCCGTGGAAGGAAGCCCAGTTCACGCCGCGCTCGTGACCCTCGAGTATGTACTTCACCGTGGCAATCGAATCAATGCCAAAGCGGCCAATCACGTTGTTGAGACCGGGCTTCAAGCCAGGGACGGAGTTGTTCTTCTGCTTCAATCCCGATATGTCCCAGACGCGGATGGTTTGGTCCAGGGAGGCAGAAACCACGAGATCTTCGTGGGGATGGAATTGAGCGGACATGACATAGTGATTGTGTCCCTGCAATATGGCGATGCACTCACGACTCTGCCAGTTCCAGATGCGGATTGTTTGATCGTCCGAACAACTCACAATCCATGGATTCTCAGAATGGAACTGGACACAACGCACGTAATCCTTGTGGCCGATCAGCGTGAACAGGGGTCTCTTGTTGTTGTAGTTCCACACGCGAATCTTGTAGTCATCTCCACCCGAAACGAAAAGAGGCTGCGTCGGGTGGAAATCGACCGACCGAACGGGTCCGTTGTGCTCCTTGAACGTTTCGAGCAACGTTCCCACCCTGTAATCCCACAGCTGGATTTGTCCGTCATGAAGTGAACACAGAATCCAGGGACGCGTGGGATGGAAGGCGACGCCCTTTACTCGCGAACTCTTCGTTTCAAACTTCGCCAGCATTCTCTCGAAACTGTATTTCCTTCCTTTTTCCCGCAAATCACTTCCGTGATTATCAAAGGACCGATCGATCACTGTCCGTTTCGTCTTGTTCCATTCCCTCCCCGTTCACGATAGAAATGGAGTTTGAGAAGTGCTCATGCCCATGAACCATTGTGAGGTCGACATCAGTCCTGATCCCTGCTACCCCTCCAAATAGGGATGGATGGAAGGGTTTTACTGACCGCTTTCCAACTCATCGCTTTGCAGCCCGTTTCAATCGCCCACATTTCTCTTGGCTCACTGGAAAGGATGTCTAAGTTTGTCGAGAACTTTGAAAAGAGCAATGCCCGTGTGAATAACGTCGAGTTCTGTAAGGTGTGTGGCTCCATCTTGGACATTCCGGAGTCGGGCAATATTGAGTGCGGTATTTGTCACTGGACATGCCATCTGTCGGGTGAGACGCACGCGTCTTCTCTTAGTACTAGATTTGAGTAACAACACGATCGTGACGTTTAGCCGTCCAAAGCCTGTTCCCGTATATTGTATTCCGTGCGTAGAGTTATCTGTAGCAATGGCTCCGTGAAATGCAGCAGAAGGACCACATTGAGGTGGGACCCACTCGTGCTATGGTGATTCGCTTCGTTTGGTCGTGACCGAATAGGTGGACGAAGAGTGTCCCCGTTGCAAGGCTCCTCAGATGTCCTTCTACACTCTCCAGCTGCGTAGCGTCGATGAAGGTTCTACTGTATTCTATAAGTGCCTCAAGTGCGGGTACCTCTCTGTTCTGTGGTTCATTGTAGATACACTTACACTCTTAACAACTAATCGTTTTCTTTTATCTGCGTTTATTTGCGCTGTTTGTTGTTGAGTGTTCAGCAAACACTGCAGTGACTCACAACCACATCAAATGCCTTATAGTACATCGACGCTGGTGCCTGGAGAGACTAGGGATTACTGAAATGAAATGTGACTACGTAGCACACATTCACATAGTTGTTCACGAAATGCTCCATTTCTTCCCCTATCCGGTCTGAATTCATCTTCTGAAGGAAGAAACAGTAGTGCAGAAACGGATACATGGGTCTACGCGTGATTCAACAGAACACCCGCTGCTTATTGAATCCGGGATGCACTTCACCTCCTCTACAAAAGAGGTACAGCTTCACAGCGTTTTCAAGCTCACCGTCTCTCACGTAGTGAATGATCTCCTTCAACACAACCCTCACTCCGTCTTCCAGCGGGAGGACACACCCATCTCGTTCACTGACACAAAACAGCAACAGTAGGAAGCTCTCGATCAACGGAGCGTCATCGATGCGGATTCTCTCCGTCAAACTCGCTCCTCTCCATCGCCACGCATTCAACACGACCGAACGGAACAGCGCCAGCCCCTTCCCCGTGAGTTGAGAGCTCTCGAGGAGGTGCAGGTACACAGCGTAGAGCGGAAAGGGGAGGGGAACCACAGCCTGGTTCTCGGCGTCGTCAAAGCACGGCAGCCAGCAGGAGAGCAGGTGGAGCAGCGAGGAGCGAGAAAGCTCGTCTCTTCCATCGGACAACACCAAGGGCGTGGGCGTGCAGTCAGCGGGGTTTGAGGAGGTGAGAATCACAGGAGCGACTGGCGAGTGGCAGTAGGGGCACGTGCAGTGGTCCACGCAGAGTGTGTCCTACTCGTGAGGGGTACGCAACAGCCTCACTCCCAGCTCCACACAGCAGCAGCACGCGTCACAGTACACATAGCAGCAGCTGAACACCATGCGGTCAGGGAGGGTGTGAGCAGTGCCGCCACACAACCCCAGTGCTGCGTCGCTCACGCAAGTCACAATCGAGGGATACGATCGCCACCACTCCGCCACGGAGGACAGCAAGCGATTGCGACTCGTCGCATCCTGCTCGCCGCTCACTGACGTGGAGAGAGAGGGCAGCGAACAACCACTGTCCTTCTTCTTCGCCGAAATCGACAGCAGGAGGATCCGATTGCTGCGCTGGTACAGCACGCGGTACAGGTGGTTCACGCGGGCTTGGGAGGGCTGCGACATGAGCATCAGGTACTTGTCGAAGAACAGGATGGGGAAGTCCAGCAGAGACAGCGACGTCGACGTCAGCGTGCTACATTCAATACGACTGCGGATCAGGTTCGAGAAGAGTTGCGTGGTGACGAACTCCTTCAGGAAGGGTTGCACGTAGCGGTTCGCGCCTCGAAGAAAGGCGTCGATATCGAACATGTTGCGCAGCGTGCAGCCCCCGTAGTCGCCGCCGTCGCGAGGTCGGAGCATGCGGTCATATCCGTTCACCAAGCGACCATACAGGTCCAGCACGCTCGAAAGGAACACCACACTGTCGCGCTTGTTCAGCTTCGGCAACACGTGGTCCGGGTCCGGGTGGTTCCAGCGCTCTCTCCAGTCCGTCACGCTCTCCGACGCCAGCTTGCTGCGAAGCGAGTGCTGAATGGACTGCATGGTGCTCAGCAGCGGGGACACGACAACTACGCGTCACGTTGACGAGATATGAGGACAGTCGGGAAGGGAAGGGAGAGGGGTTCGCTCTCTGGACCAGACCAGCTCGTCGTAGTCCAGATTCACCACCAGTGCGTCACACGGAACCTGACACAGGGACACGTGCTTCTGATGTTCAGCCGCTCCAAACACCACTCACCGTTTCCACACCGATGATGAAACTCCCCGGGACCTGAACAGCCAGCAGCATGGAGGAGGGGAGGAGAGGAATGAACGACCCGGCGTACTTCCAGGGAAAGAGCAGGCGCTTCAGAATGTGGGCGACGTTGGTGATCAAGCCAGGGTACGACGAGTGCAGAACGATCTTTCCCTCCAGAAGAATGGTCTGGAGAATGGACAGAATGTGACGAGGCGATAGCAGAAGGAAGAGAGGCGCGATGTTGTCGTCGTACACGGGAAAACCGCGGGAATAGTGTCTCCGGATGGACACGGACTCCATCCCTTCCAACGCAATCATGACAGCGTCGCCGAGTTGTGGCGAGGGAGTTGTGCGCGCAATGCTGCCGCCGAGGAGATAGAGAAGGGAGAACTGCAGACGAGACGCCACCATCTCCTCAATCGAGCGCTCCTCTTGCTTTCGGAAGAGGCGCTGCAGCGAGTGCTGGCTGCGCAGAGAGAGAAGGAGCTGCACGTTGTCGAGGAAGGTGCTCTCCAGGCGGTCCAGAACCGCTATCTCGTACACCAAGCTAGAATGAAGGGACGGAAGCAGGACCACTAGAGGAGCTTCTGGATGGAGTGGGAGTACGGCAGCGTGGACACGAAGGCAATCGCGTGCTGGTAGTAGAGGTGACAGCGGTCCGACGCGTAGTTGTTGAACGAGGCGTCGAAGCCGTGACGCACACGCTCGTCTACAGAGTGAAGAAGAGCTCGGAGCCTCACTCATGTCCTCTCTGTTCACGAAGGAGCGCATCTGGTCGATGCAGAGCGCCTTATCGCTCGGCGTTGCCTTCCGCCAATAGAGAAGGGAATACCCGTACAGCTACGCATGACCGCGTGAAGCGAATGAAACCAAATCACCGTTCACTTCGTAGAGAACAAAGGAACGGAACGTCACGTCTCGTTGCCACTCCCATGCGCTCTCCACTGGTGCGATACGGATCGGAATGCCCTCCTGGAACACGATCGACGCCAGGTCGTTCTCGCACTGCCGCCTGGAGTTGTCCTTGCGACTGCTGACGAAGTGGCTCACGGAGGGAAGCAGATGAAACGACTGGTAGCGATGCTCCTGGAAGCAGAACTTCATCAGCCACTTGTAGGAGGTGTGGATCTGATCGGACTCACACGGAACGGTTGCGTAATCGAGGTGGTCAAATGGCTACGCTCAACGAGAGGAACGAAGCGTACATCAGCAGTCATGGGGACGGCTTGAAGTGAGATCAGAGACTTGGCGCGATGAAAGCCGTCCTTAGAGTGCTGCGTCGCCACTTTCATTCTGAAGATCACCATCACCTGATTTGCTCTACCCCAAATACACCTCTTCACTGCTGCCTGTATTTGAAAAGTCAACGATTTGGCATTCCGGGTACTGTTTCACAAGAAAGTACCCGCTCTCCATCGCCACGTTCTTCTTCGATTTGGGGATGAACTTCAAGTCGCAAATGCAGCTGCGCCCAAACGCTCTATGAATCAATGGGCACTGTGACAGTGACCTCTTGATACACAAGTAACCCCGAAAACGGGATTGAAAAAGGAATGAGCCCTGAGGAACAGTTTCCTCACTCGTGTTCATCACGACACAGTAGTCACTGGGAATCATCTTCAGTGAAGAGCCAACTGCAATACTACATCAACGTTTCGCTCTTCCACAACCAGAATGTCGATAATTGGAGCCGAACGGGACAGCCAAGACGCCCCTTCGTCAACCGTCATTTCAAAGGGAGAGGATGGCTTGCATAGCGCAAAGCAGTCGAAAAGACAGTTCATCTTAGTGTTTTGAACCCCAACGGGAGAACGAAGACAACCATATCCCTTTTAGGATACAGCGCATTCTGCGTGCATTTCTGAATGAGTAGGAGGAGTAGCAGCAGTAGATAGAGGACAAGTGGGGTTATTGTGATTGGAGTGGGAGTATGAGAGGAGGTCATGCTGGTGTTGCTTGTGTGGAGGGTTGTTTGTTGGGGGGATTGGGCTGTGAATGGAGCATTCACTCTGGTATTCGCAAAAAACTGCCGATTCTCATTCAGGTATCACGCAACAACACAATTCAACACTCCATTCACTCCATGGAACATCTTTCCAGAACAATCTCGAACACACCCTTCTTTCCTTTCAACTGATCTTCATAATTTCTTTATTTCTTTGATTCGTGAATTATGAGCTTTGTGTTTAGAGATCCCTTCTTTGATGCTTTTGACGACTTCGTCAACTATTCTTATCCTTATCAGTGCGCTATTCAGGACGACAACGACAACAACAACGCCGTTCAGAAAGTGAGAAGAGACGCGATCACTCCCCTTTCTGGATTCGGTCGTATGGATTTGCACGAGAACGACAAGAGCTACGAAGTGAGAGTGGATATTCCGGGAATGAGTAAGGAGGATATCAAGTTGTCGAGTGAAGAGAACAAGTTGGTGATCGAGGGTGAGAGGAAGGACGAGAAGAAGGACGACAAGTGTCATTTCGTGGAGCGTCACTTTGGTAGTTTCCATCGTGAAGTGTGTTTGCCTGGAAACGCTGAGATGGACAAGATCAATGCTTCTTATGAGAATGGTGTGTTGAGTGTGAGCGTTCCCAAGAAGGCTGAACCGACCACTGTGAAGAAGTCGATTACTGTAAACTAACTGTATTCTATTCACTTCTCTTTGTTAACAAACACGAATCACTGAGCTGACGACAACGTTGAGTCGTGATTACTACGCATGAAGACCCTCATCCACTCTTACTAGTGATAGTTTCCGAACACTCTAATGACGACGTAAATAAGCAAACTAGCAAAGAGAGTGACGATTCCACCGAACCAGAACTGACTGTCGCTCATCGCATAACTACGCCTCACACGCCCAGCGCACTCTCACTTCAGCGACATGAACGGCACCATGGAGCCCGTCACATCCGTGCAGGACAACGCGAACGTGGAGACGAAGAGCAGGACGTGCATTAGGAGGATGTCGTAGAAGTACGCTGCGGTGATGTTGGGGATCATCAACAACAACATGCAATCCTGGAGCGTGTACAGCACCCAGAAGATGAAGTGACCCATGAAGTCGCGATCGCCGTCCTGCGTTCCGTTGATGGTCACGAGCTCGATGCACACGCCCTGCACGACGGCAAGCAGCAGGAAGTACACGAACTCTCGAGCAGAGTAGATGGAGGAGTGGTGTGACGAACTCGCGTTGTAGTAGCGGTAGATCTGCGGGTTGTTGAGCAGCTGCTCGTCCGAGAACACGCGCTTCAGGATGAGGGAGAGAATTGGGATCTAGTCCTCACGGAGTGACAGAAATCGGGACGAAAAGGGCAATGGAGTAGATAAACAGGTACCACGCGTTGAACAACGAGGCGCCCGAGAAGAGCGTGTAGAAGCAATACCTACTCGTGAGCGCAGCACATAGCCCTTACGTGGTCTGGACGGAGCAGAGGACGATGGACTTGAACATGGAGTACGAGGACAGGCTCCACGAACGACTGTAGTTGTTCACGCCGTGCACGCAGAGGAGACGCCGCAGCTGGCTGAACTCGTTGATGACGAAGTCGCCCGCCAGAGACGCCTATTCCTCAGAGCCGCGACGAGAAGAGACCTGTTCGCCCTCCTTCCCGCGGATCGCCATGCCGCAGTCGCTCTTGAGCAGCATGCTCACGTCGTTGCCGCCGTCGCCCACAGCCATCACCACCTTCTTGCTCGCCTTCTTCACGTGGTGAACGATGTCCGCCTAGAAGTGACGTCGCCGGACAGCCAGTACCTTCTGCTTGGGCGTGATTCGGTAGCAGATCGCGGACTTGCACTGCACCGCGTCGGCGAAGAACTGCTCGGGCGGAGGCGTTGATGGAGAAGCTTCCTCGCTCATGCAGAGCGTCAGCGCGTAGCCGCTCACCACCACGGTCAGAGACGATGCATCTGAGGGTGAGGAAGGCGGAGAGAAACTACCTTCCTGCTGCACGCGGTCATGGAAGGCGGCGATCTGCTGGAACACGTCCTCGCGCGTCGTGCCGTTCACGTAAAACACCTGCTCCGGGTGGTCCGGCGACAGCAGGCTGCAGTTCTCGCTGATGTGAAGAGCCGTGTGCAGCTGGTCGCCCGTGACGAGCCAGCACTTGATGCCGCAGTCCAGGAAGAACTACGCATGACGCGTCGCTCGCACAGTCACCGCCACCGTGTCCTTCACGTGGTCCTGCAACATGTCCTCAATGGCGGTGGCGCCCAGCGGCGTCAGACGCGTCTCGATCTGCTTGGTGCTACAGCGTGACACCCAACGCCAGAACAGCACGCCTGCTCCACGAGACTCTCTCGCTCGTGAATGGAGCACTCCGCAGCGGTCATGTTGTTGTTGAGCGTGGTCCACTCCTCCTCGGCGAGACTGCGCATCGCCAGCACCAGCTTTCTGCGTCTACGGGTGACTCGCACTTCCAAATACCACCCCTTCTTGTCGCACGTCCGCGACGTGGATCGCAGTAACTCCATCTCGCTCGCGTTGTCCAGCTTGTATGACTGCTGCGAGTCCATGCGACTCACCTCGCTCTCCTTCTCGTCGCACTCGGCAAGCACGCACTCCTCGGCGCCCTGCACGTCAGTCCACTCCACCACGCACACCTTCACGTACACGCGAATCACTCCGTGCTTCTCGTTCTTCGCCACAACACTCATGCACTTCCGCTCGCTCGAAAACGCGTTCACGCGCAGCAGCTTCCACTCCTCGGCTTCTCCACCGTTCACGCGCAACACCACCGTCTCGTCGCTCTTCTGGACAATCACACTGCCCAGCTCGCGGACGCCGTACAGCAGAGCCACTTCGTCGGGGTTGTCGGAGCACAGCTTGCCTTCGCTCAGCACGCAGGAGTTGCAGAGAAGAATGCAGCGCTGCAACTCCTCCTGGAGAAGCGTCTAGTCATGACTCCATGCAGAGACTACCACATGCGTTGGCCTCGTGTCAGACCACTGCACGTGCGGTTCTTGGTAATCATAGACATCCTCCGTGTGATTGGGTATTTCCAGACTACACTTCACACCTCGTCACACCAACAACATCTCGTCCTCCACGTTCAGTTCTCTCAGCACCAGCTCGTTCTTCGTGAGCGTGCCCGTCTTGTCCGTCAGGATATAACTGACATGACCCAGCGTCTCGCACAAGGACAGCGAGTTGCAGTGCACCTGCTTGTCCGCGGGCGTGCCCTTCGGATTCCTACGCGGAACGCCTCTCTCGCTCGCCTACAAGTGCTCGTCCTTGTGGATGAACGCCGTGTAGATGATCTTGATCAGCTCCAGAAGCACCTTCAGCGTCGACGGCACCATGCCCGCGTTAAGCAGCAAGAATCGAAGCGGAATGATCAGGTGGATGAGGTCCAGATCAGTTTCCAGGTACCAGCGCGGTACGTCCTTGTTCAGCGCGATGCCGATGGGCGAGAGGATCACGGTGAGAATGATCTGATGGTGATTTCCCTCCTTCTGCGCCACCTGGAAGACGAGAATGATCACAGTGAAGACGTTGCTGATGTGGTCGCTGGAGGAGATCTTGTACTTGGGCTTGCACTTGTTCTGGCCGAACTTCGTCTCGTTTCCCGTGTACACGGCGGCGCCGTATCTACTCATGACGCCAGGAACGAAGGACCGACACGAAGCGCGTGTTCTGGAGGCGTGTGACCTGAAGGAGGAGATTGGCGGTGGACAGACTGATCTCGTTCGAGTCGTTGAAACGCATGCTACGGTGAAGAAGGGACGACTCTGCTACGTTCCCTTGAACTGGTACACGTGCGGGTTGGGGGTTTCGCACTCGATTTGGATCTGCGCCGCGTTCAGTTGTCGTTGGAGCGCGTCCAGAGAATCGCCGTGGAGAGCCTGAGCCAGAGGAAGAGGCGCCTTGCGCTGCTTCAGGTTCGTCTCTCCGTCGATGTTGGTCGTCTAATGCTCAATGAAATGCGTCGAAGGCACCTGAATGGAGCAAGAGCCATTCGATTCGCTCGTGCACAACACGACCATGTCGCACGGGATTTCCTCCCCTTCCTTCACGTGGGATGAAGGTCACATTCGCATAGGGAACCAGGATATGTACACAATGTCTCCAACCTGCAGATCCTTCGACTTGATCTCGGTCAGGAGGTCTCCGCGGAGGACACGAACGATGCTGTTATTCGCCGTCTTCCCGTTAGCGAAAAGGATCGAAACTACCTTATCCCTCTTGTAGCGATGATAGTCTTCAACACCTTCGCGGATGCACGTAATGGCGAAAATCACGCCAATCGGGATCCACGTGGCATACGGATTGTACGATGAGATGATGGGGAATATCTAGAATGAACAACGGCACACTCAATCCACTTCCAGAATCGATTCCAACAAGAAGTACGCATTCAACGGCTGCCTATATGCATGAATTGCCAATACCAAAACACGAACAGAACCTGCTGGAAAATCGTGCAGAAGAGGAACGACCACCAGTGGTACTTCGTATTGCGAATCGTGTTATCGACAAAACCCTTGTTCACCTTGTTCACGAGAATCGTTCCTATACAGTGACTTCTGATTCTATAGTTCTACGCGTTGCCGTGCTGTCTACCATCCTGCCTTGTTGGATGACCGAACAATCAAAAGAACTGGCTGAAAAGGAAGATTCATGTTCTGTACAAAATTCGTGCACTTCGTAATTGAGCAAAACAAACGCAACCGAAACACGTTGAGACGCAAGCAACTACAAATCCGAACTATGCACCACTTCGTGCACGACCGATAGAATGTGTCTTCCTCCCGTACTCTTCCCCAACCCACTCGCATACGGTGCAATTGCATCGATGAGTGTCTTGCGGGCTTCTCTGCTCACATTCCTCAGCAATCGCTGAATTACGTAATTGGCAAACTACACGTCACTTCGGCAATCGATCCCAACATCGTGATGCAACAGCAACTCCAAATGACTGCACTGCACAATCTCCATGACAATCGCTTCGGACAGATCCTCATCGCCCAGCAGAATCACCCTCTCCACCACATTGCAGCTGTACTTCTGACAGCAATACTCCACAACGTGCCCCAGCACACTGCGCCCCACCTGCACCGCCTGCTCTCTGCTCCCGTGCTGCATCAAGTACTACACGTCACAGCGGAGGCGAAGTCCCACCTGCACCACGTAGTTCCCGAAGGGGTTGGGGATGATGACGCAGCTGTGCGCCACCACCTGCTCGATGAGCTGCGCCTGGTAGCGTGGCGGCGCGGCGGAGAAGAAGCGTTGCACGACGCAGCAGCCGTGTCGGTGTGTGGAGATCTACTGGGTAACGGAGCCAACAAGGACTACTTCCACCGCGCCCTGGATGATCTCCTGGTAGAAGGCGTCGCAGCTGGCGCAGGGGTAGCACTGAACGCAGCGCTGGATGACGTGCGTGCCGTTGACGTGCGAGGCGAGGAACGCCACGGAGCCCTGCAGCGCCGTCAGCACGACGGCGATCTGCGACGGCGTGAGACACAGCTACACGTGAAGGCACGTCACAGCCAAAACGGCGATCAGGCTCTGAACACAGCGCGTGCCGTGAGGGTTGGTGGAGGCGGAGACGATCGCGTCCTTCACACTCAACAGCTATGAGTCACGCCAGACACCGACATGCACGATGTTGTTGCGCAGCGCGTCGTCGCCGCGCTCTGCGAGCTTCTGGAAGATGTAGTTGCCGCACGGGTCCATCATCAGCTCCACCAGGTGCGGCTTCACCTCCTTGAACGCTCGGCGCACGGAGGGCAGGGAGGCGTCGTCCAGGAGCTGTTGGAGCACGCGGCAGCTCGCGTAGTCGCGAGAGGCCTCGAAGACGCGTCCTTGGAAGGAGCGGAGTGTGGGCGGCTTCTGGGAGCGGCTGCGGTGCGTGGAGTTGAGGGAGCGAGGCGTGCTCTTGTTTGATGAGGAGTTTGGGTTGAGATGGGAAGAGGAGCGATCTGATTGAGGATGAGGAGACGGGTTTGGATAAAGATGAGAAGGAGACTGGCTCGGATAAGGGTGAGAAGGAGAGTGAGATTGATTCGAAATAATGGAGTTGGAGTACGAATTGATTGAACCCAAGTTGTCGCACGAAGGATGGTACGGGGAATGCAGTGAAGAGAGAGAAGAGTATGGCTGTTGAAAAGGAGACAACGATGCGATGGTGTTGGGAGTGGAAATGGAATAGGAAGGAGACAAGGCATCAGCATCCATGACCTCTTGCAGGTTTGGAAGGGAAAGATCTGAGACAACGGAGTCTATGCGTGAAATTGGACGACAAGCAACAACATGGTTCCGAAACATCCTCTCCCAAAATGGAAGTCCGACTAGCACTTTGCATAGGAACAGCACGAAATGAACTGGTCTCTGCCAGCGATGAATTACGTAAAGACGAAAAGGGTAACAACTATGCATAATCCATCCCTTTATCAATCACGTTATTATACATTGCATGATTAGTACGAGGAGACGAAATAAACGGATTATGCAGGTCATTGAAGCCAAGATCCCAAGAGCAAGTACCCTTAGGAGTCTGTGCGTCAGAAAGGATGACCCGATCCCGCAACAACTCGTCATTTCTGTTCAGATAAGAACTATTTGTGAAGATGCTCAAACGACACTCTACGATGGTCTAAATCGACAAGCATCAGCACACAGGTTATTCTCCGTGTCTCCAAACTCCATAGTAGAGTTAAAGAGTCCCTCCGGAGAAGCATCCACCTCATCGAAAGAAGTGCGAATAGAATCGACAACCGAATTCATATTCTGAATATCCTTCGCCCAGAAAGAACAATATGAATTCCACGCTTTTGGATAATCCAAAAGGATGACACAGCGAGTTTGAGAGGCGTTTCATCCTCCAAAGCGTCTCTCCTCTGGTTGCAACAGACAAGACACACTCAAGGATGGTTCCCGTGCAAAGCGTGAAGCAGCGTCTCCGTGGATCACAGACAGAAACGGGAAACGGATCCACTACCGAATCGCAATTCCATAATGCAATTCCGTGTCACACGTACAAGAAGAAGCCTGCTCATACTAATCCCCTCTCATGCCCTGCGTTCGTGTCTTTTCCAACGTTGAAGCCGACAAGCCTTCTCAGATGGCTTTCCTCAAAGAACTCTCAGCGGCGATGGCCAAGCTGCTGAAGAAGCCCGAAGAGTAGAATCCTATTTCCATTCGGTTATTCACTAGATACGTTACCGTTTCCTTGGTGCCAAATCAGTGTATGCTGTGGGGCGGCGAAGATGTGCCTTGTGCTCAGATTCTGCTGATGAGTCTCGGCGGTTTGGATACCGAGACGAATTGCCACATTTCTGAAAAGATCCAGGAGCTTCTGGCGAAGCACTTCAAGATCGCCTCCAACCACTACTACATTCAGTTCTGCGACTGCGAGGGACACATGATCGGCTACGACGGTATGACCTTTTAGGTGTGGTTTGTTTGTTGCTTGAAACACGAGTACGAAGGGACTAGATGAACCCCATCTTCTGCTATATCGAATTCGAACGACCTCGGTGTCTCCTAGGGATCATCCCACACGAGAGGTGAAACAGAGCAAGGAGACTTGTCGATGATGCCTATCCGCTTGTGGTTGCTGCGCATCATGTCAATTTTGTAGTCGAAGAAGTGGCTGCATTATGACATTGTGTCCAAATCCTACTATATGTTGGGGTGAAGCGCATTCTTCATGTGACTGTCCGCCGTCTTCCGCGTTTGGTTCGTCGTCTATGCATGATAATAAAACAGCTAACGTACAAGAACAGGACATTTGCAGTGGACAGCAACCTGTCGCAGGAAGAGGAAGAGATGGGCGATCATCGAGCGTCCGTTGTTCATATCGAGCGCGAGATAGGGCTGCAGAATTGGAGTTAGACTGTCGATCAGAATGCCACCCCACGCCCCCTCCGCCATGGACTGATACGGATCCACCCTCTCAAACACGTCCTGTATAGAAGCCACATTTTCGATATGCAATAGAGAGAGCAGTTCCGTTCCCTGGATCTGTCTTGCGCGGAGAATGGAGAGAATGCGCTCGATAACGATTCCTCGATCACTGGTTAGCAGCAGCACGTGTCGTTGGTGTGTAATGCACCAGCATGCAGCGGATAGAAGGAACTGCGTCTTGCCGACTCCCGGAGGACCCGACAGCAGCGAAAGGGATGACTTCCCAAATGCATTTCCCAAAAAGGAGTCGAGAGAGGGATCCCCAAGCGAGAAGCCGGGATAGCGGGATTCTTCAAGGAGCAGCGTCTCGAAAGGAATAGCGTCCTTACGCACTGTAGACATAACACGCTCTCGTAGTGTATCAATTGTCTAGCAATAACGCACGGGAAGTGAAAACACGGGAAGAGGCAAACCGAGCTTCAGCGACATGTCGGTTCTATCAATATGGAGGAAGTCCGCCACTACAACTCAGGAGGGAGTCAAAGGGACGAACGGGTAATGGCTTTCGGATAGGACTGTCGTAGTCTATCCTTCACGTCGCTCGGCAGTTGAGCGCTCAAATACAGTGACCCCATGCCGAAACCAAAACGAATTGTTCACTCATTGTGTTTGCGCTCCTGCATGGATTGACGCTTGATGGCGGAAGGAAACGATTCGTCAGAAAATGAAAGCAGTTCTGTGTCAGATCGAGTCTTCTGCTCCATGTGCTCTTCTGTGCTCCAAGTGTACCAGCGTATCCTCACTGAGGACGAGTGCAGTCGTGTTCAAGCGATACTGCGAATGGACTCGGATTCGCGGAGAGTGCTGTACTCACTGTATGACTCCCTATTCTCTATCTCACGTAGATGTACGAAGAAGTCCCCATTCCTTTTTCCTTCCAAATGCCGTGTTCGCGTTTCAAGCATCCAACTCGTGCTCTTTTGTTGTCAAAGTCATATGCAGTGTATATCCACGTTGATGAAGGAGAAGATGGTGGAGTCTTGCTGCGCTGATGACGTTCCCCAACTCTTGAGCGAGCTGTCCGTGAAGGAGATCAGCACTGTCCTGAGTATGCTGCATATAGACAATGTGCTCTCTTCAAAGTGGAAATGACCGTCATCTCTTATGCCTAGAGACTACGCATCCAAGGCGCGATTGCTGGCGGTGGTGCGGAGCATTCTGGACCTGGACAAGCGCAATTCGTTTGCTTCGACTCCGAATTCCGTGCGTTTGTTTACGGCGATTGTCTCGTGCTTGGAGATGCCGTATCGCTTAACATCATCTGCTCTACTCCTCTTCCGCACAGTGAATCTCCTTCACAACCCCTTCAACTCGTTTGTTGTTCGTGATGAGCGTCATGCGCAGTCCCTCCTCCTCTGTTCTATCCGAGCTGCACAAAGTGAGGTATCCGGCGTATTATTTGTTCCCATCTGTACCGTATTTTCAAGACCGGTGTGATTTTGAACTGGAATCCCTCTTTCCTTGTTTCATGCGTAGTTTTGTATTAGTTGAAAAGATTGGCAGTTTTTTGCAAAAGGACTACTTGTCCTCTCTCCCCATTCAGACCATTCACGCCATTGCTTCCTCTCTCACCTCCTGTATCGTTCTTCTTCAATCCCGATATCCCGCGTCTCCCTCCTTCAACCTTTCATTCATCGAGCGGGAGTTACAAGCCAGACAGGGAGTTTCAGACCCATTGCTGCCAATCCATTCGCCGACTCCAAACCCAAAGGGCGATCTGCCGCCCGACGATCCTCTTTCCCTCCTCCAGAATCTGCAGCAGGCGCTCACATCGCTGAACGCCGCGCCACTCCCTCCCATCTCAGATTCCGCCGTGCTCGTCAACGACAACGATCTCCCTCCCTCCTACTCCCGCCAAGTCAGTCTGCTGCGCGGACTGATCCCCGACATCGCGGCGCTCAAGGGCTACGAGCGTCTGCGCGAGTACACGGGCGCCGTCACGCGCCTGGGACTGTACACCACGCACTTCCTCTACCAAATCGCCGGTCTCTCTCTCTTCACTGACGTGCTGCGGCTCGCCGTGGCGCTGCTGAAGACGTCGGTGTATCTGGAGTCGCACGGCTCGCTCTGGCGCCTGGCGGTCGTGGCGGCAATGAAACTCTTTCCCCGACAAACCGTGCTGGTCCTGCTGGAGACGGCGCTCTCCGACCCCTCAGGTCGCTTCCTTCTGCGTCCGTGATGCATAGTGGAGGGCGAGCACAGGCACAGTCTGCACCAGCGCTTCCTGCAGCTGGCGGTCCCCCCGTATCGCTTCACCGTCGCCAAGCAGCGTCCTCTGCCGTACGTGATCCGGTACCTGAACGACACGCCGCTGAAGGGCAAGGTGGGCGTGAAGAACCAGTACTTCAACGAGGCGAACGAGGTGGTGACGGTGGAGGCGGTGGCTGCGGAGTACTACCGCACGACCTTCGGCTACACCGTCAAGCACGAGGAGGGTCGTTCACTCCGTGGGGCGTTGGAGGGTAAGGTAACGCGTAGGGAATCTATTCGTGCTTCTTCTCTGGGACTGCATCTTCCTGCCGCTGCCCTTCGCCTTCCAGAACGACTGTCAGAGCAAACCCATCGATTTCGGCTCCACGTGCTTCTACGAGGCGCGGAAGCCCTTCGTCGACCACCTCCTCACACGCATCGACGGGATGAGCGACGAGGAGGTGCGGAGTTTTGTGGAGACGAGCATCGAGAACCATAGAGGTCTCGTCTGCCCGCTGAACTGGGACCACGTCGACGAGGAGTGGCTGAAGCGCCTCGCCTTCCACCTGGGCGGACACCGACTGTCCGTGATCTGCCGTCGCTTTGTGAAGAACCTGTCATTGTACTGCTCGGGACTCCCCGACCTGACGCTGCTGCGCGAGGACAGTCGGGGCGACGCGATGAGTCACGTGCTGTTCGTGGAGGTGAAGGGCGAGCGCGACAAGCTGATGGACAACCAGAGCGACTGGATCGAGTTCTTCCAGCAGAACATGGTGAACTTCGAGCTGTGTCAGGTGGGCGTGTGGTCTCTGCATCACGGTTAGATCTCGCACACGCGGGAAACGGGCTCCACGCAGTATTCGGCGCCGTTGGTGGTCGAGGAGTCGAGCAACGACACGGTGATCATTCCTGTGAAGACGGCTTCGACACCGCCAACGAAGAGTCCGGCGCGAAGTCCGTCACGAAATGCGTCGCGAAGTCCGTCACGCAATACGTCACGCAGCCCATCGCCTAGCCCTGCGAAGAGCAAGTTGTCTCAGAAGCGGACGCAGCTCCCAACGCTGCCGAAGAAACGAGGGAATTGTATTACGTCGTACTTCTCGTCGAAGTGAGAGTGATTGTTGGAACAAACACGACCAAATCTTTTCGCGAAGGCTCTTCCTAAGCGATTTCTTGTCATGCTTCATCAGTTGCTTCAGCGTGACGCCCTTGCGCTTCAGCGACACCTTGATGTAGTAGATGATGAAAACGATTAAGATGATTGCAAGCAGGGAAACGGCGATCACGGCGATTACGACACTAGCAGCGGGACGCTGACGTAACTTGGGTTCCT
>ERZ780157.2273-NODE-2273-length-18255-cov-7.777582_pt1 | contig 18255 bp, 12 predicted proteins | sample MGYA00511169_ERZ780157 | MGnify/ENA primary metagenome ERZ780157 (study PRJEB29588, sample SAMEA1965149) | human gut metagenome | biome: human gut; feature: human-associated habitat; material: faeces | place: Denmark | collected 2008/2010 ... | reverse complement strand
TAAATGGAAATATCCCTGATTTAATAATCTCTAAATATTCAATCATAGATAGTAGTTATACTGAGGGAGATGAAATACAAACAATATCTCTAGTCGATGGAAAAATAAATGGAACAGTAAACTATAACCAAAACAAAACTTTCGAACCATTTACAATAAGAGTATTCTTTGAATGGTATGAAGGAGAAAATGAATATTTAGGATGGGAGAGAAAAAGAGGATTACTTATACAATTTAATTCTTTCCTAATAAATAGAACAGAAGAAGATTTTGTAGCTAACACAATAAATAATATGAAAGAAATACCAAAGATAAAATATATTATAACATTAGATGAAGATACAAATCTTATATTAAATTCTGCATTTGAACTAATTGGTACGATGGAACATATATTAAACAAGCCTATTTTAAAAGACGGAGTAGTAATAGAAGGACATGGAATAATTCAACCAAAAGTAGGAATAGATTTAAGAGATGCAGATAAGTCGTGGTTTAGTAGAATTTTTGCAGGTTCTGCAGGAACAGATTTATATACAAATGCAATTTCGGATTTTTATCAAGATAATTTTGGAGAGGGAATATTTACAGGAAAAGGAATATATGAACTTAATACTTTTTATAATGTAATGAAAAACACAATTCCAGAGTATACAGTTTTAAGTCATGATTTATTAGAAGGCTCATATTTAAGATGTGGACTTGCTACAGATGTATTATTAATGGATGGGTATCCAAGCAAGTTTATGTCATATACAACAAGACAAAACAGATGGATTCGTGGTGACTGGCAAATATGTAATTGGCTTTGCAAATATATTCAAAATGAAAAAAAGGAAAGAATAAGAAATCCGATAAATAAGCTCTCAAAATACAAAATATTTGATAATTTAAGAAGAAGTTTAATAAGCTTATTCGAATTAATTTTATTAGCAATAGGTATTTATACACATAAAGTTAGTATAGTGTTAATTGCAATATTATCTGTTTGTATAACTATAATTTTAGAAGTAGTAAATAAAATTATAGCTAGAAAGGATGGGGAAAAGTTTAAGAAGACATTTACGCCAATAGTAACAGGAGGAAAGGGCACACTTATTAAACTTGTGCTAAATATAGGCTTTTTGCCAACAAAAACATATGTAGAAATAAAAGCTGTGGTACAAGCTATTTATAGGAAATATGTAAGCAAGAAAAAATTACTTGAATGGACAACAGCAGAAGAGGCAGAGGCAAATAAAGATAACGATTTAGATTCATATGTTGGGTATATGTTTGTAAATTTAATTTTAGCAGTTGTAATTAATGCATTTAATATTAATCTTATCGCAATAATTATTGGAATATTATGGCTGTTATCACCAATTGTAGCATTTGAACTTAGTAAAGAACTTCCAGAAAAAGATCCATTAAAAAAGATAGACAAAAAACATCAAAATTATATAGTAGATATTGCTCATAATACTTGGAATTATTTTAAAGACTATTTGATAAAAGAAAATAATTATTTGCCACCAGATAATTATCAAGAAAATAGAAAGAATAAGATTGTAAATAGAACATCATCTACCAATATAGGCTTAGCAATGGTAACTGTAATTTCTGCATATGATATGGGATTTGAAAATATATATGATAGTGTTAAGTTATTACAAAATATGATAGATACAGTAACAAAATTAGAAAAGTGGAATGGTCATTTGTATAACTGGTATGACATAAAGACATTAGCACCATTAGAACCTAGATATGTGTCAACAGTAGATAGTGGTAATTTTGTAGGATATCTTTATGTTGTAAAACATTTCTTAACAGAGCATAAGAGACTATATGAAAATGTAGAAGACTATATAGCGATTGTAAATAAAATTATTGAACAAACTGACTTTTCATTATTGTATGACAATTCATCTAGATTATTTTCTATTGGATTTGATATAACCGAAAATAAACTTACAGATTCATATTATGATTTATTAGCTTCAGAAGCAAGACAAGCTAGTTTTATCGCAATTTCTAAAAAAGATGTACCTGTTAAACATTGGAGCAGTTTAAATCGAACTTTGACTGCAATGGATGGGTATAAAGGTTTAATTTCGTGGTCTGGTACTGCATTTGAATACTTAATGCCAAATATAAATATGAAAAGCTATCATGGTAGTTTATTAGATGAATCATGTAAATTTATGATTATGAGCCAGATAAAATATAGTGAAAAATTAAATATACCATGGGGAATATCTGAATCAGCATTTAACTTAAAAGATTTAAAGTCAAATTATCAATATAAAGCTTTTGGCATACCATGGCTTGGCTTAAAAAGAGGGCTAGGTGATGAGATGGTAGTTTCATCATATGGTACTGTTTTAGCCATTTGCGATTATCCAAGAGAAGTATTAGAAAATATAGAGCGAATGGAAAAAGAGGGCGTTTTTGGAAAATATGGAATGTATGAAGCAATAGATTATACCAAAAGTAGACTAAAAGAAAACGAGAAAAAAGAAGTTGTAAAAACATTTATGGCACATCATCAAGCATTAATTTTAATTTCTATAAATAATTTTTTTCATAAAAATATTATCCAGCAAAGATTTTCTAAAAATCCAGAAATAGAGGCTACAGAGATTTTATTGCAAGAAAGAATGCCAGAAGATATTATTATTACAAAGGAGAAAAAGGAAGTGCCAGAAAAACTAAAATACAAAGATTATGAATCATATTATAGAATTGAATTAGATGATATAGAAAAGGCAAATAGATGCAATGTAATCTCTAATCAAGATTATACTGTTTTAATGGACGAAAAGGGAAATGGATATAGTAAATTTAATGGAATATATATAAACAGATATAAATATACAGATGACAACTCACAGGGGATTAATTTCTTTATGAGAAATATAAATGAAAATAAAATTTGGACTTCAAACTATTGCAAAGATATAGTAAAACCAAGTAAATATAAAGTTATTTTTAAGCCTGATAGTAATTCTATAGAAAGAATAGATGGGAATATAGAAACAAAGGTAGATGTAACTGTTAGTCAAAATGAACCAACAGAAGTAAGAAAAATAGAATTTACCAATATAGGAAATGAAGATGAAGTAATTGAGGTTACAGGAAGTTTTGAACCAATTATATCTGATATTAATGCTGATATAGCGCATAAAGCATTTAATAATCTATTTTTAAGATATGATTTTAATAGTGAAAAACAAACATTAATTTTAGAAAGAAGAAAAAGAGATAGTAAGGGTAAAGATATATTTTTAGGTGTTAATTTTTATACAGAAAATGAGACAATGGGAGAATTAGAATATGAGATAGATGCACAGAAATTTAATGATTTTAATGATATGAATATGCCAAAACAAATAAAAGAAGGAAAACGTTTTTCTAATTCTATAGGACTTGTTACAGAGCCAATTGTAGCTATAAAAAGAACGTTAAAGATTCCGGCACATGAAACTGTAGAGTTATATTTTATAATTTCGGTTGCAGAAACAAAGGAAGATGCAGTAGCTAATATAGAAAAAATAAAAAATCAAGAAGCTATACGAAATATATTCGAAATTTCTAAAGCTAAAGCAATAGAAGAGGCAAGATATTTACAAATAAAAGGAACTGAACTTGCCGAGTATCAAAAATTAATATCTTTGTTAATAAAACCTAATTATGTTAGATGGTATTATAGAAACAAAATAAAAAATGAAAAATTCAAAAGGACAGATTTATGGAAGTTTGGTATTTCTGGCGATTTTCCAATCTTAACATTAAAACTAAAAAATATAAATGATATGTATTTGTTAAATCAACTTTTAAAATTATATGAAATATTAAGAATAAAAAATATTCAAATTGAGTTTATTGTATTAGTAGAAGAAGAATATTTAATAGAATATATAAATAATTGTATTTTAAATGCTCACTTAGACTATATGAAGAATATACGAACTGGAATATTTATATTAGTTTCAAATAAGCTTATAAAAGCAGAAAATGACTTGATTACATTTGTGTCAGATTTAATAATAGATGCAAATTTAGGTAATATAAATTATCAATTAAATAGAATTAAGAAAATTTATAATAAACAACGAAAAGCGATAACAAATCCATTAGAAGAAATAGAAGTAAAAAATACAGAACAAATACGAACTCCAGCATTGGACAAAATTGATTTGGTAGAAAACTTAAAATATTATAATGAGTATGGTGCATTCTCTAAAAATGGAAAAGAATATTATATAAAGACCAATAAAGATATAGTACTTCCTACAATCTGGAGCCATGTGCTTGCAAATAAGAAATTTGGAACACTAGTTACAGATGGTAGTGGGGGATATACTTGGAATGAAAATAGTAGATTAAATAGACTAACTGCATTTAGTAATTATACAAGTAAAGATATTCCTTCAGAGCTTATATATTTTATAGATAATGAAAATAAAAGATTTTGGACAATAGGAAATAGGGTTGTAGAAGATGATAATGATTATTACACAACATATGGATTTGGATATGCCAAGTTTACTCATACAGCAGATGGAATAATACAAGAAAATGAAGTATTTGTACCAAAAGAAGATAAGCTAAAAATAAACTTAATTAATTTAAAAAACACTACAGATAAATTAAAAAAGATTAGTATATTTTATTATTTAAAACCAGTTTTAGGTGAAGATGAGTTACAAACAAATGGAAAAATAGAGGTTAAAACTGAAGAAAATATTGTTTATGCAATTAACAGATATGATGAATTAATAGACGAGACTACTTTTGTTTCTAGTAATTTGGACATTGATTCATTTACTGGCAGAAAAAAATCTTTTATAGGAAATGATACTATAAAAAAGCCTGTTGCGTTATTTATTAATAGTTTAGATAATAGTAATGGGTTAGGAGAAGAATCATGTATTGCAATAAAAATAAATGTAGAATTAAAAGCATATGAAAGTAAAAATATATCATTAATATTTGGAGAAGATACTAAAGATAATATTCCTAAGCTAGTTAAAAAGTATAAGAATATTGAAAATTGTAAAGCAGCTTTGGAAGATACAAAAGAGTACTGGAAAAATATTATAAATACTATACAGGTGGAAACACCATTAGAATCTATGAATATATTGCTAAATGGCTGGCTAGTTTATCAAACAATATCTTCTAGATTATTAGGAAAAACAGGATATTATCAATCTGGTGGAGCAGTAGGTTTTAGAGATCAACTCCAGGATGCGTTTAATATGAAATATATAGATATAAATATACTAAAAAATCAAATTATAAAAAATAGTAAGCATCAATTTATAGAAGGAGATGTAGAACATTGGTGGCATGATGAAAGCAAAATGGGAATACGAACTAGGTTTTCGGATGATTTATTATGGCTACCTTATGCAGTATTAGAATATATTAAAATTACAGGGGATAGAACAATATTAGATATAGAAACAAATTATTTGGAAGGGGAAGAGTTAAAAGAAGGAGAAGTAGAAAGATATAGTTTGTATAATATTTCAGAAACTAAAGGAACAATATATGAACATTGTAAAAAAGCGATAGAAAGGGCTTTTGACTTTGGTGAAAATGGATTACCTAAAATTGGTTCTGGAGACTGGAATGACGGGCTTTCAAATGTTGGTATACAAGGAAAAGGAGAAAGTGTATGGCTTGCATTTTTCTTGTACGATATTTTAAACAAATGGGTTAATATTATAAAAATAGATGATGATGAAAAATATAAAGAGGTCATGACAAACTTACAAAGAAATGTTAATAGGAATGCGTGGGATGGCAAATGGTTTAAACGTGCATTTATGGATGATGGGACACCTCTTGGGAGTATGGAAAATGAAGAATGTAGAATAGATGGAATTTCGCAAAGTTGGGGAGTGATTTCTGGGGCAGCAGATAATGAAAAGAAATTTATAAGTATGGATAGTTTAGAAACACATTTAGTAGATAAAGAAAATGGGTTAATAAAATTACTAGATCCACCTTTCGAAAATGGCAAAATAGAGCCTGGATATATAAAGTCTTATTTACCAGGAGTTAGAGAAAATGGAGGACAATATACACATGGTGCCATATGGGCAATAATTGCAGAAAGTTTATTAGGATTTGGTGATAAAGCAGTAAACATGTTTAAATTGATAAATCCAATAGAACATACTAAAACAAAGCAAAGTACTAATAAATATAAAGTAGAACCATATGTAATTGCCGCAGATGTGTATAGTAGCAGAAATTTAGCAGGAAGAGGTGGTTGGACTTGGTATACAGGTTCTAGTGGTTGGCTATATACGGCCGGAATTGAATATATTTTAGGTTTAAAAATATGTAATGAATATTTAAAAATAGAGCCATGCATTTCGAAAGATTGGAAAGAGTATAAGATAAATTTTAAATATAAAAGCACAATATATCATATTATCGTACGAAATCCAGAAGAGAAAAATGCTGGAGTTACAAAAATGTATTGCAATGGTAATGAAGTATACGGGCAAAAAATTAAATTAACAGATGATGGAGAGATATATAATATTGAAATAATAATGTAATATTTGGAACATTAAATTATAGTAATATAAAAAAAGGATTAGAATCACGATATAATGACTATTATGGAGAAAATAATACAGATGTGTAAAAATAAGACTTCACATGCAGAAGTCTTATTTTTTATATACTATACTAAATCTTTTTCAATAGATAAGTTTGCATAATAATTAGGATTAAAATCCTTATCATATGCTACATCATCAAATATTTCTGGCATTTCTTCTTTAAAATACAATAATAAAGGAATTAAAACTTGTCTTATAGCTGGGTGAACATGATTGGTTGTTCTTAACTCTAAAATATGTTTCCACTCGCGAATATTAGCAGTCATAGTGTATTCTGCGGCTGTAGAATGAGGAAGAATTTCTCTTACCATATCTGTTGAAGCACCTAATTCTTTCATTTTAATATAGCTATTTTCTATTTCTTGCATTGTTTTTTTCCAAACATCATAAGTTTCTTTATCTTCTATATAAGAAGGATTTATAAATGATATTTCATTTCCGTATTTATCTTTATCATAACTGCAATATCTAGTAGATTCAATAGAAAAACTTGCGAATCTATGTCTTGTTAAGTCTTTGTAAGAACCAACATCATTATAAATTCTAACTGTAACTTTTTCATGTTCTAAAACTGATTCATGCCCTCTAGTTATACAATTTGTTAATAATTTTTTATAACTATCATCTGTAATTTTTCCTTCTGAACGATAGCAAGTTCTACAAGCACGTTCTAATCTTTTCATTATTTTTTTACCATCAATTTTTTCAACTTTTATCCAAGGCTCTACTATTCTCATGATACATCTCCTAATAATTTATTTACAATCTTATATAGCTACTACATTAATTAAAGATTGCAGGAAAAATTAATGTACTTACTTTTAAAAATATATCAAATTTGATTTTTTTTGACAAGAAGTTTTTTATAATTGACTCCAAAAAATAAGTGTGATAATATTTTTTTATAACTATTGGTTGAATTTTTTTCATAGGTAAGGAGGTATAATTATATGATTGAAGCCATGAAAAAAGAATTCTTGAACAGGTATCAATACTTTTTGGATGCCAATGGAAATTTAAATCCGGCTTGCGAAGAAGAAGACCGGAAAGAATTTTTAGAACTATGTTCAAAAATAAAACCTGAGGCGTGTTTTGGCGAAGCCAAGACTGGAGAAATTTACACAAGGGAGGTATTAGCTCTAAGAAAAGAAATTTTGGAGGAAATGCTTCCGGCTGTATATGATGAGGTATTTGACGAGAATAGTAATGTGAGAGCATGCGGAAGAGAGAAGTGCCTCGAGCTTATAGAAATCTGTTCGGAGCTGGATCCGTTTAACTATTATGGTGATAGAAAACGGGGATTTATGAACGAAGAGAACATCTTCAAACTTAGATGGCGTGTATAGTCATCGTTTAATTAAGGACAGTGGGTATGAAATTTATGATTTTGTACCCACTGTTTTCTTTTGTAAGAGCAACAAATTAACATAATGTATTTGACAAATATAGGAAGAGTATAGTATAATAACAAATAGTGGTTATCCAAATATTGGATACAATAAAGAGATTTAAGTTTTATATATGATAAAGGAGAATAGCTATTAACTATATATGTCCGGAAATATAATGTATAGTAAAAAATAGTTATAAAATATTAAGATACTTTTAGCAATTATTGTATATGATGTTATAATTTTGTGTATATTAAAAAAAGAGAGAATTTTATACAAAATGATTATAACTATATGAGCGGAAATAACATTTATAAAAACTGAATTTATTACTTTTGGGGTAATAAAATAATTTTTATGGAATCAAACATCAATCAAATTAGAAAAAAGCGAGATTTTATTAAGTGATAAAAGTAGGATGAATAGAAATATTATATGAAATATAATATTTCTTTAGTTAATGATATTTCTTCTAATCATAGATAAGTTTAAATTAAGCTATTGTATAGCTACAAGTAAAACCAATAAAAATTAGAAAGAAGGAGTAGATAAAATAATGACAGAAGAGAAGAAAAATTTAGAGACAGAAAAGAAAGTAAGTACAAATTCACAAAGAAGAAGAAAGAATTATACTACTAAAACAAAACAAGAAAAATTAAAAACAACAAATACAGAGAATGTTAAACAAACAAGAAATAAAACAAATACAAGAAAAAATAAGAAAGTAACAGTAAAACAAGAAGATTTTAGATTTAAACCTAGTAATTTAAAAATTATTCCATTAGGTGGTTTACACGAAATTGGAAAAAATATAACAGTATTTGAATATGAAAATGATATTATTATAGTAGATTGTGGTTTGGCTTTCCCAGAAGACGATATGCTTGGTGTAGATTTAGTTATACCAGATATTTCATATTTAGAAAAAAATAAAGACAAAATAAGAGCACTAATTATTACACATGGTCACGAAGATCATATCGGTGCTATACCATATTTATTAAAGAAGATAAATGTACCAATTTATGCAACAAGATTAACTTGTGGACTTATAAGAAATAAATTAGAAGAACATAAATTAGTAAAATCTACAAAATTAGTAGAGGTTAAACAAGGAGAAGTTGTAAAAGCAGGAAAATTTAGTGTTGAATTTATAAGAAGCTCACACAGTATTCCAGATTCTGTTGCATTAGCTATTAAATCACCAGCTGGAACAGTGATTCATACAGGGGACTTTAAAATTGACTATACGCCAATAGATGGACAAATAATGGATTTTGGACGTTTAGCAGAACTTGGTAATGAAGGTGTTTTAGCACTTATGTCAGACAGTACAAATTCAGAAAGAAAAGGCTATACAATGTCTGAGAAAACTGTAGGTGATGTTTTTGAAAGATTATTCCAAGGTTGTAGAAAAAGAATAGTTGTTGCAACATTTGCTTCAAATGTTCATAGAGTTCAACAAATAGTAAATTGTGCTGTAAGATATAACAGAAAAATTGCAGTATGTGGTAGAAGTATGATAAACATGATAAATACAGCAAGGGAATTAGATTATATTAAGGTTCCAGATAATGTATTTATAGATATAGACATGATAAAAAATTATACAGATGATCAATTAGTAATAATAACAACGGGAAGCCAAGGAGAGCCAATGTCTGCACTTACAAGAATGGCTTCAGGGGAACACAGAAAAGTTCAAATAACTCCAGATGATTTAATAATCATATCTGCAAATCCAATACCAGGAAACGAGAAATTAGTTTCTAAAGTAATAGATGACTTAATGCAAATAGGGGCAGAAGTTGTATATAGTTCACTAGCAGATGTACACGTTTCCGGACACGCTTGCCAAGAAGAACAAAGACTAATGATATCATTAGTAAAACCAAAATATTTCTTACCAGTACATGGTGAATTTAGACAATTAAAAGCACATGCAGAAACAGCAGAAGAAATGGGAATAGACAAAGATAATATATTTATGCTTACAAATGGTAGAATTTTAGAAATAAATCAAGAAGAGGCTAAGTTTACAACATCTGTACAATCTGGTAGAGTGTTAGTTGATGGATTGGGAGTAGGAGATGTTGGAAATATTGTACTTCGTGATAGACAACATTTATCTCAAGATGGTTTAATTATAATTGTTATGACAATGGATTCTGCTACAGGAGAAATTGTTGCAGGTCCAGATGTAATTTCTAGAGGATTTGTATATGTAAGAGAGTCAGAAAACCTAATGGAAAATGTTAAGGCAGTTATAAGAAACGAAATAGAAAAATGTGAAAGAAATCATATTACAGATTGGTCTACAATTAAATCTAATTTAAGAGATAATTTAAAAGATTATATAGCACAAAAAACAAAGAGAAACCCAATGATTTTACCAATTATTATGGAAGTGTAGAAAAATGCAGAAATACCAAGCCTTTTGAGGCTTGGTATTTTGCGTTCGAGAGTAATTTAACGTATTGCAAAAAGAAGCCAAGCAGGTGCTTGGACTCCTTTTTATCACTGTATAGAGTCTTCATCTTCAGGATAGTAAGACTCAATTTCATAGGGAACTTCGGAGAAACATCTGCGTATGTTCCCATCTGTAAAAAATATAAATCCTTTTCCGTTTTTTATATTTTTTACATTTTCGAATCTCCGTATCTCGTTGTGCCAAATAATAGTTACATTGTGAATTTCCATGCTTGTTCCTCCTTCTGCCAAATTCTGGCATCATATTTTCTCGATAAACTATCATCTTTAATTATACTATATTTTAGCTTTTTTTCAATTTTTGTTATCATTACAACGCATAAGTTGCAATATATTTGCTTAGGTCTTTAATATTAGTTTGAGAGTTAAGTTCAAATCTAATAGTTCCAAGCCCACTAAGAGTTATATCAAGTTCTGAGTCTATGTCAAAAGTACCCGAAGTTTCTATAGAGAATACTTGAATTTTTGAATAAGGAATAGAAGTAAAATCTACTTTTTTACCAGTAATTCCTTGAGTATTAACAGATATAATTCTTTTATTAGTAAAAATTAATTTATCACGCATCGAAGAAAAAGCAAAGCCTACTTCTTCATTTGGTGCTAATAGCTCAGCAACCATATTAGTTCCCTCAGAATTAGAAAATTGTTTTAATTTTATTAAAGATTTGTTATTAAAATCAATCATTATCTTTACCTCCGTTTTTATTTGATATTATCATATAAAAATGTAGAAGTAAATAAAGATTTTTTATTGTAGAATTTTGTAAAAGATAAAAGAACTTGACGTGTCTTAACACACATCAAGTTTTTTTTCGACTAACTCTATCTGTTTTTCAACTTGTTCTTTAGCAGGTCCACCTATAACATTTCTTTTATTTACACAGTTAATTAAGTCAATTGCTTGGTAAACGTCTTGCTCAAAAACAGGGTGAAATTGTTTATACATATCTAAATCTAGTTTTTCCAAAGAGGTGTTATTTTCGATACAATATTTTACGATATTTCCTACAACTTTATAAGCATCACGGAAAGGTAAGCCTTTTTCTACTAAATAATCTGCACAATCAGTGGCATTAATAAAACCTTTTTCTGCAGCTGCTTTCATATTTTCCTTAAGTACAGTCATAGTCTTAATTAAAGGTTCTATTGTAGTAAGGCTTAAATTTACTGTATCAATAGCATCAAATACTAATTCTTTGTCTTCTTGCATATCTTTATTATAAGCAAGAGGAGTTCCCTTCATAACAGTAAGAATTCCCATTAAACAACCATAAACTCGTCCGGTTTTGCCTCTAATTAATTCAGTAATATCTGGATTTTTCTTTTGAGGCATTATAGAAGAACCAGTAGAAAAAGCATCATCCAATTCTACGAACTTAAATTCCCATGAACTCCATAATATAATTTCCTCACTTATTCTTGATAGATGCATCATAATAATAGAAATATCTGCTAATAAATCTATTATAAAATCTCTGTCCGAAACACCATCTAGACTGTTATTAGAAATTTTTGAAAAGCCTAATGCTTTAGCTTCAAATTCTCTGTCCAACTTATATGTTGTTCCAGCTAAAGCGCAACTTCCAATAGGACAAGTGTCAATTCTTCTATAAGTTTCAGTTAATCTTTCTATATCTCTTTTAAACATTTCTACATATGCCATTAAGTGATGTGCAAATGTTATTGGTTGGGCTCTTTGCATATGTGTATATCCAGGCATGATTGTTTCAGTATTTTCTTTTGCTTTTACTACTAATGTATAGATTAGATTTTTAAGATTTTGTTTTATTTCTACAACTTGTTTTTTTAAATACATTCTGATATCTAATGCAACTTGATCATTTCTACTTCTTGCAGTATGTAGCTTTTTACCACTTTGTCCGATTCTTTTAGTTAACTCGGCTTCTATAAACATATGAATATCTTCAGCATTTGGATCAAATTCTAAAGAAGCATTTTCAATGTCTTTTAAAATTGAATTTAGTCCAAATATTATTTTACTTTCATCATCTTTTTCTATTATATGTTGTTTAGCTAACATTTTTGCATGTGCAATACTGCCTTCGATATCTTCTTTATACATTTTATAATCAAATCTAATAGAAGAATTAAAATCATTAGTTCTTTTATCTAAAGTTTTAGAAAACCTTCCTTCCCACATAGGCATGTAAATCGCCTCCTTATAATTTTTTCATTTTAGCTATTGTCTTAGTTGGTAAGCCATATAAATTTATAAATCCGGCAGCATCTTTTTGGTTATAATCATCATCCTCATTAAAAGATGCTGTTTGCATAGAATATAAAGAATAAGGACTTTCTAATCCATTTGGAATAATATTACCTTTATAAAGTTTTAAACTAACATTTCCAGTTACTGTTTCTTGAGTTTTGTCTACGAAACTATTTATGGCATCTTTTAGAGGAGTATACCATTTTGCATCATACAGTAATTCACCTAATTTATTAGCAACAATTTGTTTAAAATGCATTGTATCTTTATCTAAGCAAATTGTTTCTAATAGGGAATGGGCTTTATATATTATTGTTCCGCCTGGTGTTTCATAAACTCCTCTTGATTTCATACCAACTAACCTGTTTTCTACCATATCTAATATGCCAATTCCATTTTCTCCGCCTAGTTTATTTAATTTTTCTATTAAAGTTACTAGGTCTAAATGTTCACCGTTTAAAGAAACAGGAACACCTTTTTCAAATTCGATATTAATAATTGTCTCTTCATCTTTTGCCTGCTTTGGGGTAACCCCCATTTCTAGAATTTTATCGTATTTTGGAACATTAGCGATATCCTCTAAATCTAAACCTTCATGAGATAAATGCCATAAATTTTTATCTTTAGAATAGTTTGTTTCTCTAGTTATTTTTAATGGAATTTTATGCTTTTCTGCATAGTCGATAGCGTCATCTCTTCCTTTTATATCCCACAATCTCCATGGGGCAATAACAGGCATATCTGGTGCGAGAGCTTTTATTGCAAGTTCAAATCTTACTTGATCATTACCTTTTCCAGTACAACCATGGCAAATAGCATCTGCATTTTCTTTTTTTGCAATTTCAACTAATTTTTTGGCAAGTAAAGGTCTAGTAAAAGGTGTACCTAATAAATATTGACCTTCATATGTTGCACCCGCTTTAATTGCCGGTAAAATATATTCATTTGCAAGTTCATCTTTTAAATCTAATATATAAGCTTTAGAAGCTCCTGTTTTTAGAGCCTTTTCCTCTAAGCCTTCTAATTCATTTTCTCCTTGACCAACATCTCCTGTTACAGCTATTACTTCACAATTATTATAAGTTTCCTTAAGCCATGTAATTATTACAGAAGTGTCTAGTCCACCTGAATATGATAAAACTATTTTTTTATAACTCATTTTAAATCCTCCTTTTTTTATTATTTGTAATTTATATAGAAAATAAAAAAATAGCGTCTCTTGAAAGAGACGCTATTAACGTGGTACCACTCTAATTATCTATATAAATAAAATTCTATATAAATCACTTAATCTCAGTAACGCCGAGTCCGCGAGTTATGATACTAAGTAAATACTGTTCCCATAACCACTCATAAGTTCTTTTCATTTTATACTACACATGTTAGCTCTCACTCTACCTAACTCGCTGTTGGTTCATATAAAACTACTCTCTTAATCATCGATTTTTTTATTCGCGCTTTTAATGTACATTTTTAGTATAACACAAAAACAAAATTATTGTCAACCCTAAATTATGTAAATACAACAAAAGTATAAAAAGAAGAGGGGCAGAAGCCCCTCGGTGTATGTTTAAGCAATCACTTCAATTGTGCGTGGTTCGTTCCGTTCATCTGAAAAAACTGTGAAGTACAAATTATCACAGTATATGGCTTCAAAGTTCCGGAACATTTCAAACAATTGGAAAAGATCCAAGTGAGGAAAACCATCTTTAAAGATAACTTGAATTTGAGAACTCTGGCAAACGGAGTAGCATATATCTTTAAAATGACAAACATCAGCTACCGTCATAAAGTTAAGCTCCAGAACTTCAATGTAGCATTCCAGAAGAGTGCTACGATTAATGTTAATTGAAAACTTGAAAGAGGTTTCATCACTTGAAGGTGTATAAAATATCCAATTGTTGCTCCTACTGGAGACGCACACGAGTTGCACTGCTGTTTTCGTAGCCATAAATAAATCCTTTCTCTTGACTACTTATATGGTACGGTATATATAAATAGTATATCATAGATAAATAATAAATGCAAAATCTTCGTTATTAAATAAAAAAGGATGAGTCATATTTTTACAACTCATCCTCAGATACTAGAAAGGTCATTGGTTAGACCTTTGGTAGAGTAATAGATTCTGGAAGAACTCTTTTGAGTTCTTTAAAACTTGCTCCAACGATAACTCCACTAGCAAGACTTGCAATGTTATATTCATCTTCTGTTGGATTTCTTCCAGAGTCTACTGTTACTCCTTTTGTCTCTGGAGAAAATGTAATTATTTCTCCAGTTTCGAGGTTTTGAAATTGAATCCCCGCTATACATAGTTTCATATTTTTTCCTCCTGCATTACGCCGAGAGAAGAACAAATATAATGTAAAATTAGCTTTTACAATTTAATGTTCCATCAATAAAGCTACAATTTAAATTATATTATATTTTCCGTATTATGTCAATAAAAGCGAACTTTTATACTTGCTATAGAGCTAAATATATTGTATAATATAAAAGATTTTAAACTTTAGGGACGGAGCTAAAAGTTCAAAGATAATTTAAATATTAAAAATAGAAAGGGATTATAGGAACGTCCCCAAATCCCTATAAAGGAGAGATAATTAATGGACTATAAAGATTTAGCAAATTTAATATTTCCAGATGTAAAACCAATAGAATATTATGAGGAAAAATATCCAAGAAGAGACTTAAAAGAAGGTGCTATAGTAACTAGATTTGCACCAAGCCCAACAGGTTTTGTTCATATAGGGGGCTTATATCAAGCTCTAGTTGCAAGAAAAGTTGCAACACAAACAGAAGGAGTTTTCTTTTTAAGAATTGAGGATACAGACCAAAAAAGAGAAATTGAAAATGGTATTACAGATATCGTTAATTCTTTAAAAGATTTTGGGATAGAAGAAGACGAAGGAATGATAAATGAAACCGAAGGAAAAGGTGATTATGGTCCATATAAACAATCTTTAAGAGGAGATATTTATAGATCATATGCTAAATACATGATAGAAATGGGAAAAGCATATCCATGTTTTTGCTCAGCTGAAGAAGTTGATGAAATAAGGAAAAAACAAGAAGCTGCTAAAGTAAGACCAGGTTATTATGGTGTGTGGGCAAAATGTAGAAACTTAACAGTAGAAGAAATGGCAGAAAAAATAAAAGCAGGAGAAAAATATATTATCAGATTTAAATCACCAGGAAGAGAAGATAGAAAGATAAAACATCATGATGTAATAAAAGGAAATGTTACTTTCCCAGAAAATGACCAAGATATAGTAATAATTAAGGCCGATGGTCTTCCTACATATCATTTTGCGCATATTGTAGATGACCACTTAATGGGAACAACACATGTAATAAGAAGTGATGAATGGCTTTCATCTGTTCCATTACATTTACAATTATTCCAAGAAATTGGATTTAAAGCACCAAAATATGTTCACATTTCACCAATTATGAAAAATGATAATGGAAACAAGAGAAAACTAAGTAAAAGAAAAGACCCAGAAGCCGCAGTAAGTTATTATGCAGAACAAGGAATTCCAGCAGAAGCTGTAAAAGAATATTTATTTAATATCGCAAATTCAAATTTCGAAAATTGGAGAAGACAAAATCCAACAGAAGATATGGAAAACTTTGAATTACAATTAAATAAAATGAGTGTAAGTGGAGCTCTTTTTGATATGGTAAAATTACTTGATGTTTCAAAATCAGTTATTTCTAGATTTGATGCAGAAAAGGTATATAATGAATCAGTAAAATGGGCAGAAAAATATGATGAAGAATTAGCAGAAATGCTAAAAGAAAATAAAGGATATGCTTTAAAAATATTTGGTATAGAAAGAGGAAATAAGAAACCTCGTAAAGATATTGCTAAATGGTCAGATGTAAAAAATGAAATTTCATATATGTATGATGAAAAATTTTATGCACAAAATGTAAATTATGAATACCAAAAAATATCAGATAGTGATAAAATAAAAACAATATTAGATGAATATATAAATAATTATTTTGATGAAAACGATGATAAGCAAGAATGGTTTAATAAAATAAAAGAATTAGCAGGAAAATTAGGATATGCAAGCGAAGTAAAAGAATTTAAAGCAAATCCAGATAAATACGAAGCACATGTTGGAGATGTAAGTACAGTGCTAAGAATAGCTTTAACAGGAAGAACAAATACACCAGATATGTATGAAATAATGGAAATAATGGGAAAAGATAGAATAAAAGAAAGATTTGAACATGCGAAAAAAGAATTGTAATTAAACAAGGGAGAATAGCCGATGGATAAACTAATGGATGTAATTAATTATTTTAAAACAATTGATTTAAAACAAGTAATAGATATTTTAATAGCCATTGCAATTATGATATTTTTCTATATATTTAGTTCTGGTTTATCTTATATTTTAATAAGAATTTTTAAAAGAAAGAAAATTGATAAAGAACGAATAAAGAAAATGCCTTTCTATAAACCATTAAAAATATTCTTTATAACTTTAGGAATATTTTTAGCAACAAGAGTTTTGCAAATACAAGGAAAGGCAATGTATATAATCGAATTAACATTTAAGATTATTTGCGTAATTTTATTTGCAAAAGCATTAGCAGACTGTTTTACAGCAGATTCAAAAACGATGAGAAAATTACAAAGAAAATTTATGACAGATGCTGATGATAATAGAATAAATTTTATATATAAAATTATAAGATGCGCTATATATATAATTGCCATTTTAGTAGTTATTGCGTTATTAGGAATTAACTTAAATACAATACTTGCTGGTTTAGGAATAGGAAGTGTTGTGCTTACATTAGCAGCACAAGATACAGCTAAAAACCTATTTGGTGGAGTTATGATATTAATAGATAAACCATTTGTTATAGGTGATTGGGTACAAACGCCAAATTACGAAGGTATAGTAGAAGACATATCTTTTAGAAGTACAGGGATAAGAACATTTGATAATTCATTAGTAAATATACCAAATGGAGTATTATCAAATGAGGCTGTTATAAACTGGAGTAAGATGGAAAAAAGAAAATATAAATTGGACTTAAAACTTCCGTTAGATACACCGGTAGATGTAATACAAAGAATTACTAGTAAAATATATTTTATGCTTATAAATCATCCAAATGTAATAAATGATGATACATATGTAAAATTTGATGAAATTGATCCAGATGGTGTTTCTATAATGATATATGTTTTTACAAATTCTGTTGATTATGGCAGTTACTTAAATGCTAAAGAGCACATTAATAAAAATATATTAGAAATACTAGAAAAAGAAGGTGTGGATTTAGCATATCCAACAAGTACAGTATTAGTAAAAGATGGTAATAAAGTAAAAGATGAAGTTAAGAAAATAAATTAAAAAGGGTTTTGGGCTTGTCCCGAAATCCTTTTTTGATGCAAAGTTAATCTGTAGAGGAGAAAAGAAGCTTCTACAGATTTTTGTTGAATTATTTAATGAATAAAAAAATATTATTAATAGGAAATCCTAAT
>ERZ780157.2264-NODE-2264-length-18301-cov-10.380193_pt1 | contig 18301 bp, 9 predicted proteins | sample MGYA00511169_ERZ780157 | MGnify/ENA primary metagenome ERZ780157 (study PRJEB29588, sample SAMEA1965149) | human gut metagenome | biome: human gut; feature: human-associated habitat; material: faeces | place: Denmark | collected 2008/2010 ... | reverse complement strand
CGGCGCATCCCGCCGCCTCGGCACGCAGATGAAGGCCACCGGCGAGGTCATGGCCATCGGCACGAACTTTGAAAGCGCACTGCTCAAGGCCGTGCGCGGCGCCGAGATCGGGATGCGAATGGTCTCACCCCAGGTCATGCCGTAGTCCTCCGAAATGCGGATATAGGAGCCCGCCAGCCGCTCCTCCTTTGGAATGTGATCGTAGCCCTGCAGCATACCGAGCGTGGCGTCGAGTGCCGCAGGCTCGGCGCGGCGCCCAATCGACTCATACCAACGGGTTCGGTACGCCTCTGCCGAATGCGTGAACCAGGTGACAAGCATCCGCCCGTTGCCGAGATAAAGAATGCCTGCATCGCGATCGTCCATGTAGGTATCGTTGATCACGATGGGGGGAGACCAGGTTTTGCCCTCGTTTTTGCTGATATACATCACGGTCTTTCCAAAGGGACAGATGTGGCTGACGCGAAAGCCAGACGCAACGGCGTAAAGCGTGCCCGCCTCGTCGCGCGCAACGGTACCCCAGCCCTGATATCCAAAGATCGAGCCCTGCACACGGTTCACAATGCCGTGAGAGACCTCGGGATAAATTGTTTTCATAGTTGATTCCTTTCCTGAAAAAAACTCATATCAAGTCAGATCGCACAAAGGAAGCGCACGCCCATCGGGACGGCATCTTCGCTCGCTCCCATTATACCACACGCGTGCGTGCTTTGCAAGCAAAAAATGCAACACAAAGCAAAAAGGGGAGGATTGGAACAAAAAAGAGAGGGAATCAAATGCAATTCGCATTCTCCCTCTCTCCTTGCGAGAATCAAGCCGAAAAGCCGCCGCTCACTCCTCAAAGCAACCGTAGGTGCCGAGGATATACGCGCCGATGTCATAGAGCAGATCGACCGCCTTTTGCTTGAGCGCGATCGGCGGATCAAGCAGCGTTGTCACCGTTTCATCCTCCCGCACCCAGGGCTTGCGGTGGTGCGGAATGTTTTTGTGGTGCAGAAGCGTGTAGGACGCCTCAAAATTGAAATATCCGTCATAGCCAACGTCGAGCAGGCCCTGCATGATCTGATCGAAATTGATCGTTCCCGCAAAGGGCCAGCTATGGTGGTGGCAGTCTCCGAAATTGTCCGAGATATGGAGCCCGTGAAGTCGGTCGCCCAACGCCACGATGTTTTGGTACTGCCCCGCCTCTCGCGCCGCGAGGGCGAGATTGCCGTGTGCCGTATCCCAGCAGGCACCAAGCAGAGGATGATCCATATATTCCAAAAACGCTCGCATCTGCGCACCCGTGGAGAAAAGAGAACCGTCGTTATCCCAATTTTCGGTGAGGATCATGATATTGTATTTCTCGGCAAGATCGAAAAACTCGCGGTAGAACATCTTGTTGTAACGGACAAAGGTCTCGGGGGTGAGCTCAGGAGCTGTGCAAGCATGAATCACGATGTGTGGGATGCCCAGCGCATGACAAACCTCGATCGCGCGACGGATTCCGCGCACCTGTCGCCGATATTCCGCATGGTCGCGATCCTCCATTGCGGGCAGGATCGCGTTGTGAAAGCAGGGGGCATGAGAGAGCACAAAGGATGCGCCCGCCGCTGCCGCTGCCTCGCCGCATACATTGGCAAAGCGCTTCCAATCGTCGTCGCGCTCCGAGATCAGCTCGGGTGTGCTCCCCGACTGCTCCAGATTGAGATAGCGGAATTTGGTTGGTCCAAATGCGGCGATCTCCTCCGGCAGCGATTCTACGTAGTAGCCAAAATCCCCTGTTGATGACGATAGCTTCATAGCATAACTCCTTTTTTCTTTGCGGATCGGCACGCGCAGTCATTTCACGCCGATATTTTCCCGTAATACCGCGCATGTCCTTGATAAAACCATTATACCACACGCAAACCAACGTTGCAATACGCTATGCAAAAAAATATAAATTACACAGGGGGAGCACCGAATGCTTTCGGTACTCCCCCTGTATTCCATATTTGGCATATCATCTGCCCCAACCGATCAGAAATTTCGGATAAGCACCACGGTGTTCTCACGTAGGGTGAACGCATTGGGGTCCCATTCGGTTTTGGTGAGCATGTTGTCGCAATCGAGCAGATAGACCGAAAAGCCGCTCGGCAGAGCCAACTTGATCTCGGTATCCGCACCAAGATTGGAGAGCACGATCGCACGTTTTTCGCCGTCAGCCGCCGCGAGCGCATAGAGTCCGTCCGCCTCGCAGGTGCACTCCACCTCGTTTCCGAGCGCATAAAGGTCACCGAACGCGCGGAATGCGTAATACACGTTGGAGGGCTGATAGGTGTTGGGATCGAAAAAGCCGCCGTATGCGCTGAGACAAACGTATCTGGCATCGTAGTACATGAGCATGTCGGTCTTTTTGTGTTGCATCGCAAGCATCATCGCCATCACGTTTGCCGAGGCAAAGGAGGTGCCTCTGTTGAGCTGTTTGCTGTGCGAGAGATTCCATTCGTTCAAGTGCGTCTCGATATGACCGTAGCCATTTTCGGTGAGCACGCGGTCAACGAAATCCGCCTCGGTGGGAACGATATCCACGCAGCCGTAGGTGTGCCAGGAGAAGAAGTCGATGGGCGACCCGTGCTCCTTGATATATTTGATAAAGCCGAGGAAGAAGTTGACACGGTATTCCTCCTTGGACGAGGTATAGCGCTCCCCCTCGCGGCGCTCGACCGAAAGACCGTATTTTTCGGGATCGGCAAAAATACCGTAGAAGCCGCAGGCAGCGTAGCCGCCAACCTTGATTTTATCGCCAAAGCATGCCTTGAGGTGCTTGGAGGCAACGTCGTAGAGCTCGTAGAACTGCTCCGCCGTTCCTCTCCACATCTGGTTGAGGTTGGGATCGTCGCGGTTTTCGGGCTCGTTCCAGATCTCCCAATACTTGATGCCGAAATGAAAGCCGTTTGCCCAACCCTCGTTGTAGTGGCGCACAATATGCTCGCAGATGCGCGCCCATTTCGCATAATCCTTAGGCGGATAAATGCGGTATGCCTTGATGTGACTCTGGTTCTCGATCGTGACACCGAGGCGGAAATAGGGCTCAACGCCGTATTCCATCAGTCCCTTGATCAGCTCGTCGGTAAAAGCAAAATCATAGGACTCGGGATCATTCTCGTCGGCATCGAAATCGCGGAAGATATTGGGAATATCCACGTAGCGGTTACCGCCGAAGGGACCGCCAACGTCATGCAGTCTCGAATAGGGGATGTGTGCATCCTTGAGCACCTGCACAGGGGAGAAATCGAGCTTGTTAAAGCCACCCGTAAAAGGGGGCTGCCCCACGGCGTGCATCGGCTTGATGCGCCCTACGGTTTTATCAAAATCAACGGAAATATTGACCATTTCTACCTCCAAATTTCTGCAACACAGGGAAACGTTGCGTTTGTTTCGCGTTCTCATTATATCATCTCGGCAGCATAAAATCCATAGAGAAAATAACAACAAACCTATAAAAATTTACAGCAGCCGAAAAGGTCCTTAAAAAACGCAGAACACCGCGTGCCGACCTCTGTCCTTTTCCTCATTATAGCCGCGCGAGCGGTGCTTGTCAAGCCCCTCGCAAAAAGCAGAAAATTTTTCTCTCGCCAACCAAAGCAGGAGCGCCCGAATTGAGCGACAGACACATGCGCGCGCAACGATCACGCCTTCAAGAGCAACCCTTCGATCATTTTATTTAGTACTGACCGTCAAACGCAGCCAAAGTCTGCTCAAAATGGGGGTTCTCCAGGATCAATTCCTGCAAAATCCGTCGCCCAAGCTCGGTGACAACCCCGCGAATTTCCAACAACCAATTCACAATTCTCTCATGACTGAATTTTTCGGGCATGCGATTGTAATAGATGAGGAACTGATAAATTGCCTGAATGGTGTCGATATCCTTTGCTATTTTTGCGTTTTCCTCGTCCCGTTCGTACCATGCGTTCCAGGCATCCACGTACTCCGCAAGCACAGACACCCCATTGTAGGTACCCTGCAGAAGCAGACGGAGCATTTCGGAATTTTCCCGAGGCTCATAATCCGGGGTTTTATCGTATTTCGGCACGTCACCCAGGGTGGTTTCCGCCAGGTCGTGGATCAGCAGCATATTGAGTATTTTTTGCTTGTCATACTGCGGATAGGACGGATAGGTGTTCGGAAGAAAGATCAGCCCGATAAAGAAGCAGGAATACATGTGCTCCACAATGCTCTCGGGACGCTCGATGTGCTGCATCACCCATCCCGTGCGGTCGACGTCTGTCGCTCTCAAATAGGTGTTGCAGATCGCTCTTTTCGGGGAATATTGACCCATATTACGCTCAAGATAAAGCCTCAGATCGCGCAGCACCATCTCAAAAAACGAACGCAGCATGGGGTAGATGGCATCGGGAGCACGCAAGCCTGCGTCGATCAGATCGCAGCAGGTTTCGATATACGGACGAAGATTGAAGGAGATCAGCGACCTGTCGATTTCGATTCTCGCCTGCAAAAGCGACGCAATGGTGAAAAGCTCCAAAGAAAAGGACAAGAGGAATTTGCCCGAGTCGATCTGCCCCTGACAGGAGCTGCAAAGAATACGCAGGGTACGCTCACCCACGCGAGGATTATCCTCGTAATCCAGAGCGTTGTGATTGGGAAGATATTTCTTATCACCGTAATACTCAAGATGGAAGCCGCGGTTGATCGAATTGCTCATATCGTCACTCATCAACGAATTGAAATACTCGTGCAGCACCTCCTTATTTCCGCAATAAATCAGACTCACCGAAATACCGCGCAGCAAAAACAGATCCTGCTTTTTTTCCTCATACGTATAAGCACTTCCAAAAAACTGTGCCTGCAGCGTTTTTTCCTTGATCCTCGTTTTTTGCTCCTTGTAAAAGCGATTCAAAAGCTCGATCGCCTGCGCGCGATACACAGGGCTTTTGATGCGTCCCAGGAAAAAGGACATCTCGCTCTGACCCAGGGATGAAAAATCCTGATATCGCTCTCCAAGCAGCACCACGCTCTTTTCATATTTTGGATAGGCGTTGATCTTTTTTACAATAAAGCGAGTGACCGTTTTGGGAAAAATGATTTGAAAAACGGAAATATCACGCGTTGTCTCATATCGGTCCAGAGCATTGCAAAAATAGATCGCCGACAGGCAGTTCAGATAGATGGTAAACTCGGAGATGATCTTGAGAATTTTGACACAGAGCGGATCGTGAAGGTCGATATCCGAGGTGCCGTATGCAAACTCAAAAGCAATTTCCGCACCGGTATGGAGCATGTCACGGTCACCGTCCATATAGTCGAGCAGCTCGGTTTCAAACAGATCCATGATGTTGATGTTGGGATTGTTTTCAAACCCGTATTCATCGGACACCGTGCGAACGATCTTTTCGTTGATGGTTAAAAGTCCGCTGCCGTTGAGAATTCTATATAACTGCTCGGCATCGGTTTCGATATCCTCCACCGTGGAAATATAGGTAATGCATTTTTCCCTGTCATACAGGCTGACAGGCGTCAGACTGACGTTCACCTCGTATTTGCCTCTGGCGAGTCCGGAACGGTTGATCCGCAGCTTGTTGTCGAGCACCACGGGGTTGAAGCCAATGATGATGCTTGCCGATCGGAAGCAGTCAATTTCCTTTTTGATCAGATAATCCAAACGGTTATCATTGATCACAACACCAAGCACACCGTCTACGATAAACAGCGGCACTCTTTCTCTGTTGAACTGCAATCCCCCGAAGAGCTCCGCGAGATAGTCCTCGGCAGATTCTCCGAATTGAACCATCTCCTCCTCCATGAGCTGGAGATGCAGATAGATCGGATCGAAGCGATGCTTGTCCCGATTGCGCTGAAGATAAAGATACAGCAGCTGCAAAAGATAGCTCTTTTGCGTGCCGGGCTCTCCGGAAACCTTCAAAAGATTGGAGTTTTTTCCGTTCACGATCCGATGAAAGATATTTTCGATCACGTTGGTGCAGCTTGAGGGAAATACGTTCTCGCTCATGCATTTGAGCCGAACGGTGAGCTGATTGCAATTCGATGCAAATTCATCATCCGAGTCCTCGCAGTCGAGCAAGCGGACGTCCAAAAATCGTCTGGATACCGTCTTGGGCGAATTCCCGAGGGAATCGGCGTTGGCGGAAAAGGTTACGTGGGAGTCAACAGGGGCACAGGGCTCGCCCATCTTTTCTCGCAGCAACGCGTGCAGCTTCGGGATTCCCTCCTCCCCTCTCACGATGTCCTTTGTGGAAAAAAGCGTGTTGACATGAAACAGCTCTTCCTCGGTGATATCGCCGTAGAGCAGAGCGGAGATCAGGCAGTTGTGCTTCAGTCCGTTTTTTCTGAGGCTGTCAAATTGCTTGATTTCGTCCTTGACCCAATCGGAAATCATTTCTTTATCCTTCGCAACCAGAATAAAATGCTGGCTTTTCAGGATCGCCTCGTTAATCGCGTCATAAAAATCCTCTTTGTTGGATTTCTTATATAGGAAACAGGATATGCCGTTTTTTTCAAGGTATTTGTAAAGCGCCTCTGCCATCGGATAGGAGCTTCTGGAATCGTCGCCCTTACCGCCGTGATAAGAAATAAAAACACTTTTACACATAGCAACCTCACCGTTCGTTTTTAATCACGTTTATTATACCACACATTTACAAAATAATCAACAAATTTTTCCTTCCACCGCAAATGAGGAGCATCTGTTCGGTTTTCGAGAGATATCTGAAACAAAAAGGGCTATCTCAAATTTGAGACAGCCCCTTGCGCCGTCCGAACAGACGGCAGTGCGAGAAGATCGGGTAAATCACAGATGTTCATATTTTTGAGGCGGTAGCCTCTGCGGTGATCAATTGTATCCCGTTACGCTTTCATATTCCATGATGCGATCGTAAATTGCTTTGCACTCTTTGATATAGTGCTCCTGCATGTTTACCCAATTACCGAAATCCTTATTTCGATAGGAGGGGGTGGCACGATATGCCTCATGCACCTTTTTGATCTGGCGGATTTTCGCCTCGATCTCACGCATCAGCGTGACGGCGCGAAAATCGGTTTTGATTTTTTTGTATCGACTCATATTTCGGCGGATCTGCTCCAATCGCTCGATCAGATCGGGAACAATGCGCTCTAAATCCTGTAAAGTTGTCATAATCAGTCCTCCCTGCCGATCCCGGCAATCCATTTTCCTTTTTCAATGATGCGCTCAGATTGCATCAAATCGCGTATTTTAATCAAAAGTTCCTTTTTTGTTGTGCAAGGGCTATAAAAAAGATATTTTTGACAAACTGCTTACGGGATTTGAACCTCACGAGCTTGACCGTTCATTTATATTCAAATTATATTATCGGTCACGCATTTGCCATAGCAAGAAATCAAGTTTTTTAGTTTGACTAAACCAACTGTATTGAGGAAATACTTCATCAAATTCAAGAATTTTTTGATTAATTTCAAATGTAGATAATGCTTGTTCATACCATTGTATAATTTCACTATAGATACAAATAGCATTCTGAAGTTTCTTTTCTCCGCTGCAGATAGGCATTTTCAAATTTAAATTTTGCAAGACAAATTGATCCCATATAGGCATATTATGGTTTAAGGTATGTATTAATTTGCTTGAAAAAGATGCTTCAACTCTTCCTGTTTTGTTGTAAATTTGTTGAAGAACGCCTTCGAAGGTCAAATCCTCGGTTTTACCGTTTTCCATGATATCGTAAAATACATTTTGCCATTCAGAATTGCGTCGAACTCGATAAAAACCATTGAATTTTCTTTGAAAGTCTTTATCTGTTGTAACATTTACAAGAGAAAAAGACTTTATAATTTCTGCGTACTTTTCAACTCCGCGTTTCTTTTTGGAGTCAGCAAAAATTGTTGCTATATTTACAGAAACAATGTTATTCATTATGCGCCTCCTTATTTTTTATTAAAAATAGAGTTTGTGGTTAATATTGTTCGTATTTCTTGCAAATCATTGTTTCCTACAAAAATTTTTTGTTCAAAAATGAACTCATATTTATCTGTGTGTTCAGCTAATGGAAACGGTGTCAAATCTTCACCTCGAAAAAGTATTCTCTCTCCTCGGACATATTCTATACCTGTAGATTTGTCTCGAATATAATCAGCAGCTATATCGGTATAAACCTCTAAACCGTCAATTTTCCAAAGCCCCCAAAGACCTATGTATTCTTTTCCTAACATGTTTTTACTAAAATATACTCGTCTAGTCTTTCCGAAAATGCCTTTCTTTTCAATGTAATCATATTCGACATCGCTACCACCATAAAAACCATAGCGCAACTTTTCCTCGAAAAACTCATTAATATTTTCAATAATATTTTGAGGATAATCTTTCTTTAGAAAAAATTGACCGTCCCCTATTTCATAGGTTACATTTGTTTTTCGGTCAACAATCTTGGAATAAGCACTTGTTGTATAAAAATCATTTTCCATACCCAATACTTTCCAAAACATTTTCATATGATAGCACCTCTCTTTCACCCATATTATAGCATAAATTTGGGAGTTTGTAAAGCGTGATGTTTGCCCTTATGGGCAAGTGATGTTGTGCTATCGCACAGTGATGTATTGCACCGATAGCGCAAAGTGATGTGATGTGTTCCTTCCTCACGCGCCGCAGCGCACATCACAAGGCGACGCCGTCATCACGCACGAAGTGCGCATCACGTTCCGCTTGCGGAACACATCGTTCCAAAAACGAAAAAGCAGTCCAATGGACTGCTTTCGTTTTTTTCATAAGTCTCTATAACGCACTCATTCCAACGCCCCCAAAAAGGGCGTTGGAATGCATGCTTTATGCCTCAGATTATTTCACCTTGGCTCTTTTTTTCTTGATTATGCTCTGCGTTACGAACGTGCCGCCAACACCAAGCGCAGCACCGATGCCGCCGGCAAGAAGCAAGTAACCGGCACTAAACATAGAGCCTACAACCTCAGGCACGCCTGCAGATGCGAACTTTTCATTCTTGGACTGCTTGACGGAGAGGTAAATGTTGGTATCGCCATCGAAGTTGTACTTGTTGAGGTCATAGCAAATTTCCTCACCAAAGCGGTGCACGGGGGTGTAGCCTTCCTTGGGCTGATTGTTGGTATTACTCAGAACAAACGCATCAGCCAGCAGAGGCTTGCCTGCCTCATAGCTCTTGGTGTAATAGAGTGCGATCCAGCGCTTTGCCTCGAATGCATTGAGGTCTGCCGCCTCGTAAATGCCGTCCTCGTTGGTTTCTGCCGCGTAAACAACGTCGTACTTGATGTATCTGTCGCCGTCAACGGTGTTGATCAAATCAACCATGGAGAGCGGGATATCCTCGTAGTCGGGGTGATAGTAATTGACGAAGGTCATGACGATGCTGTACGCGGAGTAAAGCATCAGCGCACCACCGACAACGTAAAGCACACCGGCAAAGATCTTGGCACCGGTGGAGGCAGTAGCAGTTGCAGCTTGCGCTACAGGCTGATCGGTCTTGATCCCGGCTGCCTGCTGTTGTGATTTCACAATGGCAGAGTTCATGTTTTCAAAGTACCTATATTGCTCCTTCACGACATATGACTCCACTCCGCTAAGGTTGGATTCGAATCCTTTTGTGAAGTTTTTCTGCAAGAATGCAAATTTATCGGCAAAAGTAGCGGAGGCACTAATCTCTGTGCTGTTAGCAAAGTACTGATTGATCAGATAATTTGTATAAGATTCGTAACTCATATTTGTCACGATCGGCATATTAGCCGCGTTATGAGTCATGAAGATTCCTTTCGTACTTGCACTCGCCTCAACGATTTTCGAGGTATTTTCCGTCATTTTTACAGTGAGTTTTTCAGCTGCAACCTTTGCAGCTTCCTTGGAAATATCCAAAACAGCGTATCCAACAAGAATTATGGATGCGCCTCCCGTAAACATGAATACGTCTCTTGCAAGCGTAGAATCCTTACCGAAGAAAGCATCCGCAAGGGTGTTTTCATCGGTATACGCATCTGCGCGCTCTGCTGCGCTGGTCAGTGCAAAGGTGCCATAATAAATGGAGCGGTCAACGCCCTCGTACACGTTGAAGGGATTTTCGCTGTACTTCTCTTCCATGGAAGCAAGGATTTCCTCCATAGCTTCCTCAGCATAGTCCGATGCGCTGTAACGAACCACGTCATAGTAGTGGAACACCTTGGTCATTGCCTGCTGACCCTCGTTCAGAGCAGCGGCAAGAGGATACAACTCGGAATAGTCATCCTCGTCAAGTACGTATTCCAGGCAGAACTGATACAGGGTCTTGCCGTCAAGGTACTCAACGTTGCGCATTCTCTGTGCAATGGTATAGTACTCCAAGTAACGGACCTCTGCATCCGTAAAGTCTTCATCCTTGTAATTGAGCTCATCTTCAACGCTTGCAAGCTCCTTGAACATATCAGCAAACACACCGATGGAGGGCGCGATGAGGGAGGCATACATATCCAGATCCTCCGCATCATCCTCGAATACAGTGGGATCTTCCTTCATCTCTGCTGCAGCATCGCCTACCTTATCAAGGTATGCCTTGCCGTCCTCGTTGTAGGAAACACCCATTGCAAGCAGCGAACGAACGTTGTTAAGCACGTGGACGTTACCCTGGAAGAAGATGGTTGCAAGCTCGTACTCATCAATTCCTTCATAGAAGATGTCGCCAAGGCGTTCGCCCTCAAAAGTGGGGATTGCTTCCTTGGGAATGCCGTTGCTTACAACGTTATAGAAGTTAAGCTGACGGAAAGCGGATTCTGCAAGGTAATTCCCTGCGTCGTATGCTTCCACAAAATAGTTGATTGCATCCAGGTAAATCAAACCCATTGCTACGTAATCGTCATAGCTCTGCTTGATCATTTCCTGGTAGTTACCATCACTGTAACCGCCGTTCATCTGCATGACGGCAAGGTCGGTGATCGCTTCTTCAATGTTGGTCGTGGTCTTGTATGCAAGCCATACGCCAATCTCGTCGGCATCTGCGTTGAGGTTCTCGTTCAGGACCTTATACTCCTTGAATTCGCCCTCAGCGATAATTTCCTTTGCCTCGTTATAGTCCTCTGCGTACACAAGACGAAGATCGCTTATATACTCCTCGCCCGTTCCTGCCGCGAAGGTAGGAACGATAGCACAAAAAAGCAAGGAAAATACCAATATCCAGGAAATTATAATTTTATTCACTTTCTTCATTTGTCGTTATCCCCTTTTCTGTTATTATTTTTTTTCTTTTTTTCGATAAACACAATCACTCCTGCAAGAAGCGCAATGCCTGCATAGACTACGATGCGTATCCATGAGTCATTGCCCACCAAAGAGGCAAGCTCGGTTTTTTTCGTGGGCGTTCCGGCAGGAATCACGATCTTATCCAAGACCTTTTCTTCCCCGCATTCCTTGCAAATCAGCACGAGCTGATAAGAGCCGTCCTTTTCTGCAGTTGCTTCAATGCGATTCTTTTCTACGGGATCTCCGTATACGTGATCGGTCACGTCTCGCTTTCCGCAATCGTCACACTTGTGATCACCGTCGCCATCCGCGTCGGGATGCTTGCCGCTCGCCTTGTGGACACCCTGAACGACCTCCATTTGGGTAGCACAGTCTTTGCAGTTGGTCAAAATGCCGTGGTAGCCGTCCTCCTCACAAGTAGCGGGGACGTTGATCTTTTCGATCTCAATTCCGTTGGACGTGTGTCCCTCAGTTGTTTCGCGTGCCATGATCATATAGATGGAATCGCCGCCCGCATCCTTATTCAGATTGATGTATTCATCAGTAAAGACTTTTCCGTCTGCGAGCTTTACGGTCACACGCTCAACACCGCACTTGAGATAGGAATCCACCTGCAGCTTGATATCAAGACCCGTGATGGGGTTGCCTGTGTATTTGGAATCGGCGGTGTAAAGATAGAGATACTTGCCTCCGGCCTCGGCATTGAGGTCCACGTCAGAAACAAGCGTGAATTTCACGGTCTTACCGTCAATGATAAGTCTTCTGGTGGGCTCGAATTTCTTGCCCTGATATACCATGATATCCGTCAGCGCATCTCTGGATTTCGCCACACGCTTGTACGCTATATACACCCAGTTCCCGCCTGCATCCTGATTCAGATCAACGTCAACAAAGCCATCGGGTTCAAACGCTACGAGCTTGGAGAGTGCCTCGTGTCTGGAGTCGCCCTTTGCCACGAATACCTCGCCGATATAGGGCTTGATCTCTTCAAGACTGTCCTCGGTATATCTCTTTACGTGAATGTAGAAGGGCTTTGCCTTTGCATCCTCGGGATCATACAGGGCGCATATATCTTCCATCCATTTATAAAGCTGATCGCTATACATGATCTCGGAATCATAGAAGTCCGAATCGTCCTTTTCCGCAAGCTCATACTGCGCGTAAGCCTGATCATACACGTCTGCAAACGGGTCGGTCAAATTTGCGGATCTTACTGTGTTCCAACCGTTGAGGATAGGAATATCGTCAATGGTAATATCACAGATCGGATCGCTTCCCGAAGAGGTGGAATAGTAGAGGTAGAATCTGGGAAGCAGCAGTTCCCCGCCTCCCTGAATACCGATCAGATTGATCGCCTTGGGAAGTGCGGTCACACCATCAGCAGCCTCGGCAACAAGATTGAACTTTTTATTGTTGACCTCGATCGTTTCCTTGGGCTCTGCCATAGAAAGGATCTCTATCTTGATCGCAATATTGCGGATCGCCTTTTTGGTATCATCGGTACGGCTGTAGCCGATGAACACCTTGTTGGTATTGCCTTCAAAGTATCCTCCGCTGTTGACCATGATGGGCGTTTGCATGATCGTAGTCGCGCCCATCGCCTTCAGTCTGTCAAAGACCTCCTGGTCTTGAATATCGTTGCAGTTGCTTGCAGTTGTCAACGTACCGTTTGCGATCTTTTCCAGTCTGATGGTTTCCTTGTCCATGACGTAAAGTCCGCCGATGTATTTGCCGGTAGCGGTCAGGTCCGCAATCTCTTGTCTGGTATAGGTCTTATCCTTTCCGTAGTTCGGAACCTTATCCGTTCCCTGAAAGTCAGAATCCACGGTGATGTACATCAAGTAGATATACTCGCCGCCTGCCCATCTGTTCAGGTCGGAATTCTTATTTGAATTCCAGTGCTTGGTGCAATTTTTCACCTCAATATGGGTCGTATTGTCATGCCAATGCAGGGTTCTCTCTCCGGTAGACACTTCAAATGCTACCTGCAAGCTCGTAATGGGCTTGGCAGTTTGGGACTCCGTGGTCGTATACAGGTAGATATAATCACCGCCTGCTTCCATATTCAGATCAATATCCGAAACAAGCTCAAACTTGCGTCCCTGATCGTCGGTCAGCGTAGCGGGACTGCCCATATCGTGAGCAGCACGGATTTCCTTGATCGCCTTTGCGGGATTAGCAGTGTAGCTGTAACCCAGGTATACGTACTCACCGCCTGCACCCTTGTTCAGGTCTACGTCAATGTACCCTTCTGCACCTTGGTCAAACATTCTGTCAAGCATAGCTGCCTTATCTTCCACATAGTAATCTACGTAAAGCTTTCCGATATAGGGCTTTTGCTTGTTAAGATCATCCTCCTCGCGCTTGATGTGGAGGTAGAAATAATCATACTTTTGCTTTTCGTCCTCATTCTGGAAGTATTCGAAAATCGTAGCAAAAAGTATTGCAGCCTTCTTCATCGGATGCGATTCGTTCTTTTTGGAATACTCAAGAATCTCAGCAACGAGAGATCTGCCGTTCATGGTACGAACGGTTTCGTAACCATTCATAAACGGTGTGCCGGAAACCTCAAAATCAATGATTTTGTTGCCCGCCTTGGTACTGGTCGTACCGTAGAGATATACACCGGGCTTGGGAGCGTTGTTGTATCCCGTCATGTTAAAGGGGATCTCGCAAAGCAACGTATATTTTACGGTACCGCGATACAGCTCCTTGGGGGGCTCGTCGGTGGAAAATCCGTTAAAGTACAGGAATACATCGGTCAGAGCGTTCTTCTTTTCTGCCGTTCTCGTATATCCGAATCTGATCGCGTTAATCTCGTCATAGCTGTCAAATCGGGTATTATCCCAAACGTCCGTTTGCTGCAGCGATACTCTGTGCGCATTGAAATTGGTCGCCCCCTGACTTGCCAGCTGCGCCAGCAGCATGTCGTTGGTGATATGGTCGTAAGAAAGCCCTGCGTCATAACCGCCGTATGCTCTGTAAAGCGTCAGCTCGTCAATGGCAGTAATGGCGGAAACGTAAGGTCTTGCCTCCACGTCCATGATCGCATAGAATTTGTATTCATTCTCGATCCAATACTCCTTGATGATCGCTGCGTCCTGCAATCCTCCGAATACGTCCGTCACGGGCGTGAAGGTCGAATTGGATGCCGTTACAACGTTTAATCCGTTGTTGTTTTGAATGCACTTGACATTTGCCAACTCAATAGGCTGAGGTCCCTCAACCGTTGTGGCACTCTTCGCCTTGGGCATCATCATTTTGCCCTTGGTTGTATCATACAGGTTATCGGAAACAGGATTGCCTGCAAGATAAAGCTTACCGATCATATCCAAGGAGTCAAGTTCGCTTTGGCTGTTATAGGAGAGGAAGAAGTCATGATATTCCTGATAAGGAGGGGTATTGGGGGTAAATTCGATTCTGTTCCATGCCGAATACCCTACGCCTTCAAAGGAAAATACATTGGGGCTATCCTCGATTGCCGTTGCCTTTAATTCGTAAATTGCACGGTAAGGATTGAAGGTGCCGTGCAACACAACGTTATCTCGCAGCTCACTCTTCTTATCGGAAGAAACAGCGGAATCCATGGTTGCATCATACCCGATCTCCATTAACAGGTAGTCCGATATGATCTTTGTATCGTCTTCCGCATTGTAGCTGTTGTCCTTTGCCTTAAGACGCTCACGCGCAAGCTTCAGACGATTGGGATTATACCTGCTCATGTCGGAGCCCATTAAGCCCAATGTTATGAAGGACACGCCGCCAAGATAAAGCTTTCCGCTTGTGAAGGTGGTTTCGGGAAGGAAGTACACAAAGGTCTCCTCGGTTTCAAAGCCAATGCCATCTCGTGAAACGTTGAACGAAACCGCAGGTCCGCCACCGAACAGATTGACAGGCTCGTAACCCAAAGCAGGCAGGTCGCGACTGTTTGTGCATACAATACCGCCTGCAAGCAGAGGCGTGCCCGCTTCGTCATATTTGGTAGCGTAAAGCGTAATCGCACCGTTGCTTCCGCACTCCGCATAAGTCGCAGCACCGTGCCGGATTTCTCCCCTGGTCGGGCCGTAATCCACGCGCATATCGCGAATTGCGTTTTTCTCATTGGTGGTTACCTTATATCCAAGGTATGCATATACCTTGTCGTTAAATGCAAAGTCGCCGTCATCCCAATCGGGAGAAAGGTTCATATTGATGGGCGTATATCCTGCCGCCTGCAAAAGGCTGATACAGTGCGCATCGCTTTCACCGGACTGAAGATATACCTCAGAAATATAATAGGTCGTTCCGCTTTCAGCAGCAACTTCCATGTCCTGCTTATAGAAAAGATAAATACCGTTAACATCGTCATCCTCATCCCACTGGTTGAGATCATAAGCAACAACCTCGCCAAAGCGTGTAAGAGGCACGTAACCGTCTGGGGTCACACCGCTTCCCTTTTGCACAAGCAGATCCTCTGCCTTGATGGGCTTTGCGTTATCTCCCTGTCTGTCGTAGGATACGAACAGCCCGATCCATTGCGTTGCTTCCTTAGAGTGTGCGTTGAGATCCACAACCTCACCGTCAGTGTCAGTAACTGCTTCGTACAGAGCAAACACGGGACGCTTCATAAATTCGGTGGTGATACCGTCGTCGGAGTTTTGGCTGAACGTGACCTCCTTAACGTCATACAGATACTTGGGCATAGGGTTATCATCCCAGTCGATCTTGCCGTTGATATACTCGTCAATCACCGCAGCGATATAGGAAACGGCAACCGCAAGCACAAACGCGGCAAGCACAATCAAAAGTGCGTAGCCTCCACTGATAATGGAACAGAACTTCATAACTCCCGCAAGAACACCCGAGGCGATAGACTCAGATACTGTCGTGCTGAAAACACTGATCAGCGTGATCACGCCCATCGTGATCTTGGTAACACCCATAATTGCCATGCCCGATGCGGCAATGCATTTTGCCACACGGATGCCGGCGTCCAATATCTCTTCGTGCGAACTTTCCTTATCAAAAAATTCAAGCTCACCGGTAGACGCCATATGGCGCTGCGCAGTTTCGGTAAAGCCGACGATGACTTCTTCCTGAAACAGAATCTCATCAACACCTGCGTAGAGATAAACCGAGCTGGCTTCCTCGGTAAGAGCTGCATAAAGCTCATCGTAGGAATCAAACGATTCGCTGGTTACACCTACGCCGTTTGCAAGCTCTAAGAAGCAACCGTAGGAAAGTGCGGCGAACTCAGCGTCGGTTAAAACGGACACCAGCGGGTAAAGCTTCTTTTCGTTGCCCTCCTCATCAAGGGAGCAGAAGAAATCCTTGAGCGTGCCGCCACTATTGCCGTATTGATATTTGTCAAGCTCATCAAATGCGATCTTGTAGAACTTATAGCGGCTTTCGTCAAGCTTCTTGAGATCTGCCTCTTGAGCGGAAACGAGCTGCGTAGGCTTTTCGCCCTCATACTCGGATTCAAAGTTCTCATTCAATTTGTCGGGAATGATGCCGCTCTTTTCCATGGCGTTATACGCACCGGCATAAAGACTGAGCACGTTCAAAAGCTGCTCTGCGCGGCGTCTGGGCTCGGTTTCGTCCTCAATATAGAAAGTGTCCGCATCATACGGGCCCAACTCGGAGAGCTGCTGCATCCAGTTTTCATTCCTGATCTGAATGCCCATGGTCAAGATCTTTACGATACTGTCCACAAGATCGGGATTGCAGAACATGATGATCTCGGTCAACATAGACTGCGTTACCCCGCCATTGACGATCTGGTATCCCAGTCCGTTTTCTTCAGCAAGCTCAGTCTCACCGTTGACAACGCGGAAGAAGTTGAGTGCCTTATAAGCCTTCTGTGCAGGCACGCTTCCCTCATTGTAAGCCTCGACGAATTCCTCAACCAAATAGTTGAGATCCGCAGTCATGGCGGCAAAAGCAGACTCCTGTGTCGCAAGAGCTTCCTTCATGCTTGTCAGCGTAAATCCGCCCTTCATATTCATCAGCTTCATATCGTAAATTGCCTGAGTCGGATCGGTCGTGGTTTGGTATCCTAACCAAACGCCATTCTGTCCCGTTCCTTCATTCAAGTTCTGATCAAAGAAAATGTACCCATCGGCAACGAGAGCCGCCTTAGCATCTTCCTTCGATCCTTCCTCAAGCTTTACGCTTTTAAGGTAGACCTCCTCTTTTGCTGCCGAAGGATCTTCTTGCGCAAAAGCAACCAAAGGCAATGCCGTCATCAGCGTTGCAAGCATAAGTAAAAATGCAATGAATCTACAGCCAAATCCAATTCTCATATCTATCCTCCGATCTCACTATTTATGATGCACAATATCTGAGATTTTTCAACTCCGCTTCAAGCTGCTCTTTTTTAGCAGGCATTGCAAGATATCCGCTCGGCTTGATCTTCATGACTTCTTTTGCATGTTCTTTCTCGTCACACACAGTAAAGAATATGATATTTTCCTTTGAGTTGATCATTTTGATCCTTTCGCAAATGTTAACCCATCGGTTCCGCAAAGCTCTATCTCGCTGATTAAAACATCACACCCATTCTCATTGTTATAGCAAAGCGCATCTTCGACATTTTTGAAAGCAACAATAACTGCGTCAGGCAAAACCTAGCTTACGTTTTCCAAAAGACCGCTCAGCATAATGGGATGATCGTCCACGCATATTATGTCATTTGCATTCCTACGTCAAAAGTATTTCATATGATTAATTCATACATTTTTCTGCAATTTGAGAATTCTTTTTATAGTATACGAACATTATAACAGCACGTGCGTTACAAAGGTGTTACAAATTTCAAGAAATTTGATAACTCACAAATATTTTTTTGCCTGTTCCATTCGACTATAATTAATTCATACATTTTTTCTGCAATTTGAAAATTCTTTCTATGGTATACGAACATTATAACAGCACGTGCGTTACAAAGGTGTTACAAATTTCAAGAAATTTGATAACTCACAAATATTTTTTTGCCTGTTCCATTCGACTATAATTAATTCATACATTTTTTCTGCAATTTGAAAATTCTTTCTATGGTATACGAACATTATAACAGCACGTGCGTTACAAAGGTGTTACAAATTTCAAGAA
>ERZ780157.2256-NODE-2256-length-18341-cov-3.444329_pt1 | contig 18341 bp, 28 predicted proteins | sample MGYA00511169_ERZ780157 | MGnify/ENA primary metagenome ERZ780157 (study PRJEB29588, sample SAMEA1965149) | human gut metagenome | biome: human gut; feature: human-associated habitat; material: faeces | place: Denmark | collected 2008/2010 ... | reverse complement strand
TTACCACGACCCGAAGGATGGCAACGATGCTTACCTAGAGCGTTACGCGATCTCGTCTAAACACCCACCAATACGACCGTGACCGGCACTGACGTGACCTCTGGCCTTTCTGTTCTTGCTAAATCTACTAGGCTACAACGGCACGTTAGTCTCATCCAAACAGCTTTGCTCAAAACGGAAGTCGTCGTGACAGCGCGACAGAAAAGAAGAGAAGAAAGAGGACTTACCATTGCTACAAAAGGTGAAACCGATTATGGTTGAGCAAGGAGAGATGCAATGGTCGAAAACAATAGGGACAAGACAGTCCCGATTATGAACTCCGATTCGATTCTCCCACTCGGACGCTTGGATAACAAACACGCACTATTCGTTCTTTTCTTTTATGATGGCAGGCTCGTTCGCGAAGAAGTAAAGGTAGTAGCCGTAGAGAGACACGACGACGAGCGGGATGTGCATAACAATGATCGGAATCATGCGTCTCATTCCGAACGCAATCATGGAGGCCGCTCCGAACAAGGAACACACGAATGTGGTCACTCCGAACAGGGGCCGGTCCACGTGGGGGTAGAAGATGCACATGACAGCGAGCAGGGTCGGGGCGACATAACAGAACGCCGTGGCGCTATCACCAAAGAGGAGGGTATTCAGAGAGAAATCCCACACAAACGCCTTGTCCTGGTACTTGATCGGGCACCACAACAGAAGAGGGAAAAAGGCGAGGAGCCACAGACGCGATTTGCGAGCATTCTTCCAGCTGAACTCGTTCTGTGGGAAGGCGAACTCGTTCAGGAAGTACAGTCCAACTATGTACATGGCGACCGAGTTGGAGACCAGCCAGACATAATCCCAGTCCTCAATATCGCCCATCGATTGGAACGTGCCGATGACGATCATGGCCAAAAAGCCGTACAGCGAGAAGACCCTGTTGAAACCCAAGAGAGCACTCGCCAGGGCGACGACCCAAAGGAGTTTCTCGTAGGGGAAGTACTGCGGATATTGCGAGATGTACGGCTTGGACAGAACGGAGACAACAACGTCCATCATGTCCTTCGGCTCGATGATGCTGTCGCTCACGGGCTCCATGTAGATGAAGCACAGAACAATGAAAATCGCCGGATATAGCATTCTATCGTAAAAAAGTGTGTTCAGTCATGTGTTTCCAACACAACTCCCCTTTCCACCGGGAGGTTGGAGTCGGACTGCGTCAGTCGAGTGCTATCTGTAATAATGAGCCACTGTCTTTGGAACACAGAATGAAACTCCCTCTGTTGTTGCGCCGATAACGCGCTATTCACACGGTGTACGATGGAGTTTAACTCTCTGTTTGCGAAGAACATTTCGTCTTCGATGGAAGCGCTCGGTATTCGGGGCATTCCTTGTAGTTCAAAGCAGATGCGAGTAAGCGACGAAAGGGCAGTGTGACTGCATAGATCATGTTAAGGCCCGACGAATTCTACAATACGCTGCTGGTAGAAGGAAGCTGTGTGGGAATCAAGTGTAGGAGCAGTGTGCCCACGCAAAGAAGCGCATCCTGCTGTCATCGCTGTTCGTTTGGTGCGGTTTGGTCACACGTAGTTATCTCGGAACGGGAGAGCTGGAAGAGCAGTTGCTGCAAACGATTGCGAGCGCAATGCGGAAGAACAGGGAATTGAAGGTGCAGTGGTTCTTGGACAGAGTGCGCGTGTTGGTTGATCTTGAGTTGTAGGGACGAGGCTGTCGCTCTGTTAAGGGAAAGAGCAGTGCCGGCATGCTAGAGCCGCTCCTCATGGAGTTTAAGGAACGGTGGGATTCGCTCTTCCTTGTAACCGCTAGTCACCAGGCGTTCTTCTACACACCCGTGCTATCGGAGAACCTCGTCACGCAGTTCTTGCCCCCTCGCTGGAATGAGACGCTGAGCGTGTACCACATTAAGTGCTATCTCTTTGATGACAACGTTGTGATCAGCGGAGCCAATCTCTCCAACGATTACTTCACCACCCGCATCGACCGCTATGTCCTCTTTGAGAATTGTCCAAATCTCGCCTCCTTCTATGTCAAGTGTCTTTCCCTCGTTCTCCTCACGTATAGCTTTTTCTCTATCTTATCGCAGTACTCTTCCTACCTCTCGCCGGACACTGGAAAGCTCGTTCGTTTCAGTCTGCGTTGCGAGCGTTCTGTTATGCATAGCGTCAAGCCAGCGAACCAACCAAGCCTTCCGACAGAGAGTGCTTGATCTGCTCCGCAATGGAGTTGCATCGGACAATCATTTGGGTGGTGCTTCTTCTCACGCGGATGGCGCGCTTCACGCAAATGACGCGCTTCACGCAAATGACGCTCCTCACGCAAATGACGCTCCTCACGCAAATGACGCCCCTCCCGCGAGCACCACCTCATCACCCACACACACAGATTCCGACGTGCTCGTCTTCCCCGCCTTCCAGCAGGAGGCAGTGAACCTCACCACGGACTACGCCCTGTTCAAGGAGTGCCTCGATATCGCCTCTCGCTTCGACAAGGTGGACCTGTACCTCACCTCGGGTTACGTCAACTTCCCGAAGGAGATCGCAGAGAAGCTCGCGCACTATCGCAGCACGATGCGTTTTCTCTTCGCGGCGCCGCAAGCCAACAGCTTCTTCCACGACCCCGGCTTCGCGTCCGTGATCCCTGCGTGCTATAACATTGTGGGGTTGAGGAGTGAGCGTGACGAATAGTTGCAGTGCAATTTCTTCCATCGATGCCAGGAGGAGAAGGCAGATGCGCATTTGTGATCGCTGGAGATGGGACTCAACAGTAGCTTGGAATACCTCAACAAGGACTGGACGTACCACTCGAAGGGGCTGTGGCTGTTCCCGCAAGGCTCGAACGATGCATTGGTGACGATCGGAAGTCCCAACTTCGGAATGCGCTCCTACTTCCGCGACATGGAGTCCCAGCTATACATGGTTTCGGAGAGCGAGAACTATATCCTTGCGTGAGGTTGGGTGCGATTCTTAACGCCACTCCGGAAGATGTTTGAAGACGAGGCGAACGTGCGGTTCCATGACAAGGACGTGAGGATGAGATGGAGGAATGAGCAATAGACCATGGAAGTGGTGAAGGAGCTGTTCGAGGCGACAGAACGATTCCCTCCTCATTGTCCCTTTGACAAGAAGAAGCTGAACCTGTTCTTGAATATGGCGAACAGCTTCCTGTAGGATGGTTTGTTACAAACAAGTCATACAATCTTCTTCATACTCCTCACACGGACGCGTTAACTATGAGGCTTCTCCTTCTTCTGGCGGAACAGAGCGAGAAGAGAGGTCTTGGACACGCAGACCACCTTGAAACGGACTCCCGGAATATCACCCACGGCGTGACCCGAACGACCGAAACCGGCAATCAGCACCTCGTCGTTCTCGTCCACGTAGTTCAAGCAACCATCGCGAGGAACGAAGGCAGTGATCTTCTTGCCGTTCTTGATCAGCTGCACACGCACGCACTTACGAATGGCGGAGTTGGGCTGCTTGGCCTCCACACCGCTATGATTCGTGAAATAAAGGGAATCGCCTACACCTTCTCGAGGACAATACCCTTAGCCATGGTAGCGCCACCGAGGACGTTGGCCTTAATGGAAGAAATGTTGTGACCCTTCTTGTACTTCTAACCCATCAAACGGAGAAAGACCAAAACAAACCTTATCGGCCCATCTCTCCTGGCGACGGACAACACGGAGCTTGCGAGCAGCACGAATACCACAAGGCTTACTACACAGCCAGTTAGCCTCCAATCACCAACAGGAACACAAACGAATCAGGTGCATCGCACTCTGCACGTACCCTTTACCCATTATAGCAATCTGTACTTAGGGAGAAGCAGAATTGACGCTCCGCTCATTCTCCACTCCAATCACCCCTTGGTTCCATTCTTGTCTCCACCCCAAGGGGCACGAATTGGGAAGGGCTACACGAATTGGCGAAAACTGCAGGGACGAATACGGGCAGGATGTACAACACGCGTATAGGCGGTGTCACGCGGTACCACGCGGTTGAGGGATTGGGTAATGCATCAAGTCACTCGCCCCAATTCGCTGTGCCTGTGACGTCGGAATAGCGTGAAGAACTGCATGGAATGGGAGGGAGACTCCGTCAGAAAGATGCTGACTCTTCTTCTATTGCTCGCTGTGTCTTGTGTACGATTTTGTGTCAGCTGCGTTACGAAAAGGGAACGATCATCACGAAGGTGAATGAAGACGGTCTTCATGAGCTGGAGAAACAGCACAAGGCGGTCGTGCTTCTGTACTACATGGAGGTAGGAGTGGATACGAATCATGACGGGAAGAGATGTGGTCACTGCAAGCGTTTTGCTCCGGAGTACACGCAAATCGCGAACTCGTTTGAAAATCAGTATGTCTGTGTGTTGAGTCTTTCATCCTAGTCCCGAGATTGCGTTTGCCAAGTTAGATTGTTCAGAAGAGAGCCGGTTCTGCCAGAGTAAGCTGGTTTTTGGAGTCCCCTTCATCATGGTGTTCGTAAAGGGGCATCAGGCTCCATACTACTACAACGGACCTCGCACTCCGATTCAGCTTGTCGTCTGGATCGGGTCCATCACGGGTTCACTTCTCTTCGTCCGTTAATCGGTAGACGTGAACGTTCCGCTAGCACCGGCGGTGGACATCGTGCCTCCCCTCACTCCAGCCGCTCTGAAAGAGGCGATGCAGAATCCCGAGACCACGACGATTGTGTATGTGTGGAAAGAGGGAGACGATAACGCGAACGCGGAGGCCATTGCTCGTAAGCTGGCGAACAACTTCCTAATCGATTCCTCCGTGCACTTCTATTCGTATCAGTATTCGGAGGCGACGGGCATGAGGGCGCTGCAGTCCGTGGTTCACGCGCCTCTCCCCACGTTCCTTGCGATCAGCAATGGAGAGATTGCTCAGTATGAGTATGAGAAGGTGTATGAAGAGGATGAGGAGGACGACGACGATGACGACGAGGACGACGACGACGAGGACGACGACGAGGACGACGACGAGGAAGAAATGGAAGTGGAGCAGGACATTGAAGTTCCGAAGGAGCCGAAGGTGATTCGGGAAGAGATGACGGATGTGTCGGTGAACCGGTTCATCAACGACTACGCTGGAACGGAGCTCAACGTCAAGGGCGGCTTGTCCACCGCCTTCGGAAGAATCCCTGTTGCCGACAGACTGATGAAGGACGTGAAGGTGGCCACGGCTGCGTTCTATGGCCAGATGAAGGAGCAGCTTGCCGGAAGCACCAATGATGGGCGTTTCGCAAAGGTGTATTTGGAGGTGATGGACGTGCTCAAGAACAAGGGAATGGACGCGGTGTGGACTCTCGTGAAGGAGAGTCGTCGTCACCTTTCCGAGCTGCGTCGTCATAATCGCGAGTATGAGGATACGCTCGCTCTGCGAAATGTGGCGAGAGCAGTGGCGAAGTATCTGAAGGTGGAGGAGGACCTTTTGAGTGACGAACTGTAATTGTGTTTCTGTTTGATGCAAAAAGGCGCGTTTTCGGGACTCGTGGTCTTCATTGTTCCTCTCGCGTTCAATCGAGCCAATACTCTAATTCGTTCTTTTCGCAGCTATTCGAGAGAATAGGCAGGACTCGAATCGAATTGGCAATGAGTGTTCGTAAAGCGCCTTCCGCAAAGTACAGTGCCATGTCCTCGGCGTGCGCGTCGACGATCACGCAGCTCGTGATGGTTCCGTGCGAAACCATCAAAGTGCAGTTGCAGGTACACTTCTGTTGCTGCAGCCATCCGTAGATATTTCAGAAAGTCAAGGTGAAGGGGGAGAGTCCGCTTCTTAACAGTCTTCGTTTCATTTACCGCAACGAGGTGCTTCCTCGTCGCTCGCCTGATGCGTAGGGAATACTCGGCTTTTGGAGAGGCTATTTTGTGTCTCTGTCGTGCAGCATTCCATCCTGCGCCATCTACTACGCCACGTTTGAAACCATGCGAAGACGTTTCTACAAGAAGTGCACGTCCTACCCAGCGTGAGTTCCACTGTTTCGACTCATCCCAGACTGACTCCGTTTGTTCCCGCGATAGCCAGCAGCATCGCGCAGACGTGCACCTGCCTCGTTACGTCGCCGATTGACCGTTTCCGAACGCAGTACTGGGCGGAGTCGGCTTTCTCCGTTTCCGTGACGTCTAGTCGCAACAAGAAGGTGTCGGTGCTTCTGCGGGAGACGCAGATGCAGGTGAAGCGAGAAGGCGTTCGGAGCATGTACCACGGACTCAAGCCACTGCTCATCCGCGACATCGCCTTCTCCTCCGTGTACTGGACCGTTTACGAGCAGCTGCGATCCGCCGCGGGCTCGTGGGGACTGCCGCCCGTGCTCCAGAATCTGCTGGCGGGCTCAGTTGGCGGTATGGCGACTTCCGCCCTCGTGACACCGATCGACCTTGTGAAGACGAGACAGCAGGTGCTGCAGACGAAGGAGAGCATTTGGTGTACGCTGAAGACGATTGCCTCTGTAGCTGTGGCGAGTGTGGGTCACGAGTAGGAGGAGGGCGTGCGCGGACTGTTCCGAGGGTTGACGCCGCGCGTGATTCAGACGATCCCGACGATGTCGATCATGATGATGGTGTACGACGGGCTGAATCGGTTCATTCTCCGCCAACAGAACTACGTAGATGTCTCTTTATGGGTGTGTTTGTTACGAAACAAGAGTACATGCGAGGACGGATAATCTTCCGGATCTCTCCACACTTCGGACACTTGAAGGTCTGAGACTACACGTGAGGATTCACTCCGTCACCAACCTTCAACGCGAGCGCGCGCACCTCGTCGTCCGGAGTCTCAATCGAACCGATCGCTCCCGGACTCGGAACGGGGATCATACTCGATATCGCCTGGAGAATGGTCTCGACTAGGGATGACACCGCGAATCGATCACCACTCGACCAGGACGGCGACCACTCCTCTTTGTGGAAGGACGTAATCGTCAAGCAAATCTTCTTGTTGATCTCAAAGCGGCCGTTCTCCTGCCCATTAGTCCCCATCGCAAAAGCATACGGTGAAGAACGAAATGTCGGGAGGAGACATGGGGAAGTCCGTAGGTAGCATAATCTTTCCGTGATAAACGCCCTTCTCGTAGGGCGTGTCCGATGGACCGCGGATCGTGAAGTGCCACTCAAGGTTGTTCGCCTATCCGTGTTAGAAAACGAGGAGTGGCTCACAGTCACCGGTTCCGCGTGGAAATCGGGATTCTTGTTCCTGCGCATGCTTTGGATTTCCTAACTATCACTCGTTGTCCTTCACAGTCCCACCTTGTTGATGCGACCGATCGTAATGCCACGTGACATGTGTTAGGTTTCGGATAGTCTCAGCGCTTGCGAGGTGGGGAGAAACGAGTTCGCTCGCAGAAAGGAAGAGAACGCGAGAAAGACTGGGAAGACCGTCCGAAGAGGCAAAAGAAGTCGTGAAAAGCGGCGATTCTTGTTTTGATCCATAACAAGATTAGGAGGATTCCGATGGAAGCAGAGTATAACCAACGAGACGTCCAACCGAAGGTGGGCTGGACTGAGGACGGCTGGGACGCAGTGTCGGGTCTTGGGTCGGGAGTGATCATTAGGAGCGCTGCCCGCGAAAAGCGAGCGGAGATGAGCAAGAAGATGAGCGAGCAGGCAATAAAGATGCAGAAGCGACTCGAAGTGATCTTCTTGCGTGGAGCGGTGACTTGTAGGAGGAAATGAAGCAGAAGGACATGGAGGTGAAGGAGAGAATCGCGAAGCAGAAGGTAGGCGTATGTGGTTGTGTTCAGTGTAGGAGGAGGAGGAGAAGAAGAAGCAAAAGGCGCAGGAGAAGAAGGCGAAGAAGGCGAAGAAATCAAAGGCGGAGAGCGGCGTGAAGGAGGAGAAGCTGATGCCGCAGTACACTGCGAAGGAGCTGAAGCAGGCGGAGATCCTTCGTCGCGAGCAGCAGAGCGAGCGCGACCAGCAGAAGCAGAGAGGTGGTGGAGCGGCTGGAGGATGATGCGTAGAGAAGAAGGAGATGGAGAGAGCCACTCTGCAGGAAGCAGCGGACACAGCGGAGGAGGTGGAAGAGTGAGGGAGGCGGAGACAGGTCACGCGTAGAAGAGAGTCGTACAGCATGAAGAACCCGCCCTATCTGCTCATCTTCGTTCTCTCCTTCATCCTCTTCGTCAGTACGCCCTGGTGCTGGTCGTGAACCGTAGTCTTTGTCCGTCACTTTACACAGTACCGCCTGACGCTCGACCTGTCGGGGGAGCGCATGGACGCGTTCGTGAAGCTGGTGGACGAGATGAAGAAGGCGTACGGACAGAGCGTGGTGAACTTCTCTGAGATGCAGCCGGAGGTCAAGGACATGAAGCGCGCCTATCTCCAGATCAACTTCAGCAAGTTCAGCGAGCTTATGCAGTTCTATGGTAAGGGTTATGGCGACGGCTGGAGCGTAGTGTCTTCCTTTTTCACGCGTGTGATGGAGTTCTATCGTTCTTGCTCTGTTTCTTGCATGAATGACCGTTACGTTTCTAGCACGAGTGTCCGTTCCGTTTCTAGCACGAATGTCCGTTCTGTTTCTTGCATGAATGCCCGCCCCTTTTCTAGCACGAATGCCCGTCTCAGATCTCTCTCAGAGACAAGAACACCCCCACATTTCTTTCCTCATGCCGTCTCCATCCCTACTAAGCAGCTCCATGCGCATAGCGAAGCGGATTGCGCGCAGCGGAGTGTGCTCGAGGAGAGAGGCGGAAGAGCTCATCCAAAACGGCCGCGTGTCCCTGAACGGCGTTCTGGTCACTTCGCCGGCGCTCAAGGTTACGCTGAAAGACCGAGTGTGCGTGGACAACGTACCACTGTCCCCGATCCAACGAACTCGCGTGATCGTTGCGAACAAGTTGAGCGGGGAGTTGATCACGAAGAAGGACGAGCGAGGTAACTCGTGTGCTGTGTCTCTGGCCGAGCGGACAATCACCGTGTTGTAGGGAGGAAAACCATCTTCGATCGGCTGAAACTGACCGGTCTGGACGGCCACATCATGCCCGTCGTAGCTGCTGTTGCGTCTGGTTCACGATAGGGACAACTAGACTACAACACAGAGGGTCTCCTGCTCCTGACCAACGACGGAGACTACGCGCGCTTTCTGGAGTATCCCATGAACGCAATCCCGAGGCGGTATCGCGTCCAGGTGTATGGAACGTGGGATGAGAGGCGTGTGGCCGCGTTGCGGCATCCGAACATAATCGACGGAAAGCGGTACAACGGGTGCATCGTGAGGCGGAGTCTCGACATGTCGAGCGATTCTGCGAAACAGAGCTGGTGCACCGTCCAGGTCACCGAGGGGAAGGTGGGGCTGTAGAGCGCAGCTAACGTGCAGTATCACGAGGTGAAGAAGCTGCTGGGATTCGTGGGCTTGCAGGTGGAGAAGCTCATTCGCACGGACTTCGGCGCGTACCGTCTGGGCGATCTGTCCCCTGGGGAGTTCCGCGAGGTGCGAGCGATTCCGAGAGAGCGCGTGGGTCGCATCCGTCCCTTCGACGGCGTGTTCAGTGTTTGTTTGAAGTATAATTTATCAGCAAGTACCATAAACCGTTAATCATTGACGTTCATGTCTTCCTATAATGCATCATGTAAATTATATATTTCTTTTTTCGTAGACATTAAATCTACTGATGAAGCAGCCCACATTCTCCTCCGCCCTCAAATAGGGCCCTTGGCCTCTTTTTGATTATGGGTTCGTGTTCTCTCCCAATTCGACACGCTTCTCCTCGCTGTGATTCCCAATTCAACACCCATCTCCTCACTATGATTCCCAATTCAATACGCATCTCCTCGCTGTGATTCCCAACAAACACACTTCTCCTCGCCGCGATTCCCAACAAACACAACACTAAAAGCCAAACATATTCTCCACAATAACCTCCGCGGGCACCGCTCCACTGTCCAACATGTCCTAGAAGTGAAAGAAGAGTCGTGCATCCACTTCCAGATTCTGCGCCTGTTCCGCGATGGAGCTCGCATTCTGCGACAGATACGTCACCAAATCGTGATAGGTGACTTGGAGCCGAGAAGCCAACTTGTGCAGTCGAGACGTCAGTTTCATCTACAATGAAGCGACAGCATAGGTCTTGCCTGCTCCACCATCGACAGCTTGTGACCCGGCGAAGCGAACTTGTCGTTCACCTCCTTCACGGTTGGAGGAGGCGCCACCTCCTGCGTTTCCGACGCCCCCGCCTTCTCCTGCTTCTTCTCTCGCTGCCGTCGCCGCTTCTCCTTCTGTTTCTGCTTCTTCCTCTCCAACTGCTCCTCCGTCACGGGCTCGGGAACGGCGCTGTTCTTCCAGTCGTACCTGCGAGTCAGTCCGCCGAGTCAGCACCACTGCTCCGGATGGTCTCCGCGATAGGCGCGGTACGCCATTCTCGCCTCCTTGCTCGTGCACAGGTTGTACGGCAGGCGGTCCTGCAGGTCGCGCGTCGTGGGATCGCTCCCGCACTTCAGCAGCAGCCGGATCAGTCCCTCGGCGTTGTTGATGGAGGCCACATGTAGCGCCGTCTCGCCGTCTTCGTCCCTGGTGCGTGACGCCTCCTCGCCTCTCCTACCACACGCTGTTGAAGTGCGGACGCTCCGTGAGGATTCGGGCGATTCGCTCCTCGTCGCCGGAACGAACGGCGTCCCAGAACTCGTTGTCTACTCTTCACGCAGAATGACACGCCTTACACTCGTCGTCCACGAACAGCGACGCCACCTCCTCGTGGTGCTCCGCCTCCATCGCGGAGGGCGCTTCCTCCTTCACCACGCTCTCCTCGGGAGCGGGGAGGAGCACCGTTTCCTCCTGCTTGTCGCACACGCTCACCGACACCAGCTGGGAGTAGATCCGGTTCATCTCCGTCAGGTTCGGCTTCTTGAAATAGAAGGGGATCTTGCGCACGCGCGGGTTGCTCTTCTCCAAGCACCCCTCGTCGAAGAACAGCGGCCTACTTGTGAAGGCGACTCCAAGCACTCACAAGTGGAGCTTGGTTGTTCCCAGGAAGACAGCGGAGCAGGCGTTGATCTCGTCGTACAGCTTCCGAAGCGTGTCGCGCACGAACTCCTGCATCAGAAGCTCGTTGTGGCGACGCAGACGCGCGCCCATCGATATCGCCTTCCCCGTTCCGTTGTCCTTCTTGTGCTGCGCACCGCCCTGCTTGCGACGGGTCGTGTAGCGCTTCTCCTGTCGACTGATTTGCAAAACCCCGCGGTCGTAGATTCCGCAAATGAAAAAGCCGCTGCGGTACAGCAGAACGCAGAAGTGGCCGTCCAGATGGTCGGCGAACTGGAACAGCGACAACTCGCGATCATTGAAGCCGCTTTCCAGCAGCCGCTTCACCACGGTTATCCTCGAGTGCTCGAGATTGAGGGAAAGGAGACAGCCCTCTTCGGTCACATCCAGACTGTCTTCCTCGTCGTCGCTCTCCTCGTCGCTCTCCTCGTGCGCCTGCTCCCTCACTCTGTCCAAATGCGCCTTCGATTTGTAGTGCTCTTTCTGCTCATCCAGTGACGAAAACACCATGGAGCACAGCGAGCACGCGAAGTGCAGCAGCGAGTTCTCCTTTGCGATCCGAATCACCTCGCCCTGGGGCGCCTCGATCGGTGTTAGGTCCTGCGTCCGCTGCTTCTCGCTTCCAAGGGCACGGATCTCCTGCCTGACGTCTTCCGGAAGGCTGTACAGCGGAACTCGGTACGGCTTCAACATGGCGAACAATTATGTGACAACAAAGCACGCCATTGCACAAAAAGAAAAGCAAACATCTAAAACGACTAAGCAGACTTCTCCGCAATCTCCTTCTTCCGACGCTCCGACTCCTCCTTCTCGTACGCCTCCACCGCCGCCTTCGCCTTCAGCGCCTCTTGGATCTACAGAGAATGAGTATGTGTCGCGATTATGACTCGAAAACCTCAAATTGTGACGCAAAAAACGTCGTCGACAGGGGATTTGCGAGAGACTGCTCTCTACCCCCGTCCAGAGGCTGCCTTAAGGATCACGGTTTGGGAAGATGCAGAACGCGGTTCCCACCACTCTACCGAAACCAACACAGCTACTCCATTGTCCAAAGTAGCCCTCGTTGCCATCGGAAACACTCATCACACGCCACTTACATCCTCCTCCGACGGGTTCTTGACCTCCCACGTGCGCTCGATGAACGCGAAGGGCTTCTTGCTGTCGCTCGCCGCCTTGATTCCCTTCTTCGACGCGAGGACTTCCAGCGGAGCCTCGCCCTCGATCACCATCTGCATCGCGTCCAGTCCTTCCGATTACGACAAGCGAATGCAAATACCTGCCGGCTTGTTCAGGAACGTATTCACGAGCAGGCGGTTGTCCACTCTCTCCTGACGAGCTCTATCCACAGGATCGTACACTTCTCTTCTCAGAATGACTCTGTTTCTCTTCTTGATATGACCCTTGCGTCTTCTCGCCATTCGCAATACGATAGTTGTTTCCGAATGAGGAAGAGGTTGGGTGGTTGTTCGAGAATCGGGTCACTTTTCAGAATAGGGGCACAGGAAAGGGAGATCTCACTCAATATAGGATGAACTGCGCTCGTATCTTGTTGAAGAACACTTCCAAGTCTGTGAGCAGAGTGTTCCGCAGAAACTTCGGCGAAACGGCTGTGCACAAGAACATCTGGATTGAGGAGCACAACGGCATAAAGGAGGACCTCACGAACCGATTCGAGTGGTCCGGACAGAATATTATGAATTCGATCGTCTTCTTGGGCCTTATTCCCTGCTTTATCTACATCGTGGGGAAGAACGCGCAGGACGTAGGCCGCTTCGTGCCCCGCTTACCCGTAGAGACAGTACGAGACTCCCGACAGAACGAAGGCGACTCCTGCCACTTTCCAATAAGGACATGTTGTTACTATTGTTTAATTCGTTTGTTTGTTCCCACGTGGCGTGCAATGGACGGAAAGCAGATATCGCAGGTATCAGGAAGCTGATATCGCGAGTAGCGAGCAAAACACAAATCACAACAAACAGGTAACAGAAAACTACGCGCACCCGGACACTAATCAAACACAACCGACGTATTCTGCTTGGGGGCATTCGCATCGATGTGAAGGCGCTGCTTCTCGCGGTTCTCCTTCTGCGCTTCCCACGAAGGGTGCACCGCGGCTTTCGTCTCTACAGGCTGCTTCACCTCCTTCTTTGCTTTCTTGAACGGCTTCTCCTGCTTTCTCCGCGACTCCGTCTTGCTCTTCTCGTTCGGGTCCTCCTTCTTGTAGATGTGCTCTACGCCTCACCGTCTCTCCCCTCCCTCACCGCGAATGCGGTCCGGCAACTCCATGCTCATCAGCGTCTTGCGCGCCGCCTCCTTTCGACTCATGATCGACGCGGCACCGATCGTGCCCGCGCTCTTCAGACTGGTCGTCAAGCACTCCACTCACTCCCACCTCGTGATGAACTTGGAGGACTGCGACTCCGCCTCACGCATGAGACGGTACTCAGCGGCACGGCGCTGCTTCTTCGTCATGTCCTCCAGCTTCAGGCGACGGTTCTTCTCGTCCTTCAGCACCTCCTTCGACGAGCTTTGAATCTGCTGATCAAGGAGTGCAACAGTACTTACCACGCTCGACGCCACATCGTCGATATCGTCCTTGTTCATCTGTCGACGCGGAATGCTACGATCAACCATCTCAGAGAGCCAAACCTGCACAGCGCCGTCTCCTCCTCTATGAACTTCTGAACCTCCTTCGATTTTGTGATCAACTCCTCTATTTGCTGCTGCTCGGCGGAAATCGGCTTCTGGTAGTTCTACTCATCGCTCCACTAGACAGCACTCACTTTCGGTACTGGAATCATCAGTAACGCCGGAAGGAGCGATTTCGCCACAGCGAATGTGTCGATAACCTACGTGATGAGACAGCGAGACCCTCCCCCACTTCCAAACCGTCGATAAAGCGATTTATGGACTCCACTTCACTCGGATCGGTGTTTTCGCCCTCTACAAGCATCAGGAACGGGAATAACGCGTCGCACCCTTCAACTGGTTCAATCTCCTATTCAATTTTCGCACCTGGAACATGCGCACCTTCTTTATCAAACGAATGAGGCGGACTAGGCACTGCTTCGGGTTCTTGGCGGCCGTGGGTATCTAGGAGACAATATCAACGAATTTGAGAACGGCCCTACTGTTCGGTAGTTGCGGTCTCTCAGCTCCTGTGTTGCGCGATACACGCGAAGATACCAGTCAACGTCGCGAATCGGCTCGTTCTCCGGCGAAGTCGTGTCACTCATTTCGACTGTCGAGAGATGCAAACAAACGAGGTGGATAAAAGACAAAGTGACTCACTCCTCCTCCTCAAACGCTCCGCTCAAATCAACTTCCTCCGCATTGTCCTCCCTTCTCTTCTCCCTCTCCGCCTTCAGGGCCAGCTCGTCCGCGGTCCTTTCTCTGTCTTTCCCCGTTTCGAACGACTCCACGACGAACTTCGCTCGGTCCTTCTCGCGCGGCGCTTCTTCGTAGCCTGCCCACGTGCTAAAGTGATGCATCACGATGGACGCGGCCACGTTCACGTTCAGCGAAGCCGTGCCCGTGCTGTACTGGGGAATGTACACAAAGTGGTCACACATCTCGATCTGTTTCTTGTTCATTCCGGAGCCCTACTCATGAAGCGCCCAAGCAGTCCGTTGCCTCGTTTCCCATCATGATGGCCGTGTTGCCGCGGAAAGGATGGGTGCGCACATCGACGGCCTCGGGAACGAGCTCGACACCGCACAGCGTGATGTTGTGTTCGTGGAACCACGCGCTCGCTTCCTCCATCGTGCCGAATTTGCGGATCTTGATGTGATGGGCCGTGCCGTGGGAGCCATACAGCATCAGTTTCGGCTGACCGATAACGATGACCTAGGACTCACTGCGGTGAACACGCAAGCACCTCTTTCATTCCGAACGCGCAAGCGCTTCTCACCATGTTCCCGATGTTATGGTTCTTCGAGATGTTGGACAGCACGAGATATCCTTCGGGCTTGGGTGCTTCGCCGGTGGTCGACATCCTACAGAATCGAAATGAGTAGAGAGGCAAATTTCTTGGAATGGATCGCATGTGCAAAACGGGAGTTGAATCGAGCCTCAGGAAAAGGAGTTCTCTCAAGGAACCGTTGCTACCATTTCGATTCATTTCTCCCTAGTCATCGAAGCGTAAACAGGAAAGGTAGTTGGCGCCGCGTGTGGCGTTCATGCTTGTAGAGGAATACTGTCCATGGAACCGCCGTCACAGAACAACACCAGTGGATTCACGCCCGTTTCAGCAAGTTCTACACCGACGCAGCAGGCAGAGACGAAACAAGTGAGAGACGTGTGGAACTACAACCTCGAGAAGGAAATGAACGAAATCATGAAGGCCGCAATGCACTATCCGTTCATAGGAATGGTATGGACTGCGTCCGCGCATTCACCGCTAGGATACGGAGTTTCCCGGTATTTGCTTTTGCACGAAGGACCAGCAGCTGAACATGTTCGAGTACAACATCATTCGCAACAATGTGAACTACTTGCGAATCATCCAGCTGGGACTCACGTTCTGCACCGAGGACGGGAAGGTTGCGCCGAACTGCCCGACGTGGCAGTTCAACTTCCGCTTTGACCCAGGGTTTGTCTCCGAGATGGCACTCACGCGTAGAAAGAACATCATCAACGCAGAGTCGATGGAGCTGCTGGAGCTCGCCGGTCTCAACTTCGCGAACCACAAGGAGTGCGGCATCGACCCCGTGCGGTTCGGCGAGCTGTTCACCATGTCGGGTCTCGTGCTGTCGCCGTCGGTCACGTGGATCGCTTTTCACGGGGTCTACGACTTCGCGTACCTCCTTCACATCCTCACGGGCTGCGACTTGCCGGAGAAGCGGGCCGACTTCTTGTCCACGCTCCACGTGTTCTTCCCCCACCTCTACGATGTAAAGAGTCTCCTCCCCAACTGCCCCGACCTCTCTGGGGGACTGAACCATGTCGCGGACCAGCTGCAAGTGGTTCGCGTCGGCACTGCCCACCAGTCGGGAAGCGACAGCAGAGTGACGGCCGAAGTGTTCTTCCGAATTCGAGAGAAGTATTTCCATAACGAGATGGATAGCCAGTATGACGGAGTGTTGTATGATACTCATTCTTTAAAGGCATGACGCGCCTTACTGTTCTTTAGTGGATATGTATTGTGTACCATATGTATGCACGCTCTGTTTGTTGGTCCCACTTTGCGCGGCACCAATTTCTCACAAAAACGATGAGCCAGACCTCGATTTCCGTGTTTTTCAAACCGAGGAAGGTCGGAGAGCAGGTGGAGTGCTTGGTTCCCTCCAAACAGGGAGACAGCAACAACAGTCCCAAATCGGTTCTAAACGACGCTCAGTTCGATGGCCTGGACTACCTCCGCAACGACGCGCCTGCTGAAGGGTAGGGATTCCTGGTTTTCGAGGCCTCTCTTTTTACCCTCGCTTTTAGGCAGCAAGATGCGAAGCAAGCGGAAAAGCAGTCGAACAGCGCCAGCAATGCTGCGGAAGAAAGGGGGCCGGATTCTATTCCCGGCGTGAGCGATACGGAAGCGGCCTCCTCGAACAACGAGATTGACGACGAATTCCGCGTTTAGTGTTGTGAGGCTGACTAATCCAGTAGAAATGGGCAGAGAGCTCGAGTAATTCAAAATTGACCGTGTTTGTTGTGCGCTGGCTGCGTCACAGCTAGAGAAACAAACCAGAAGAACATGAATTTGCTCGTGAACAAGGCGGTCACGTTTGTGGAGGAAATGCAGAAACAGATTGAGGCCGGCACGTCGTCCCGACGCTTGATCAAGCAGCCTAGGTCGCTTATCGGCGGGAAGCTGCTCCCCTACCAGCTGCAGGGCATCGACTGGATGCGTCGTCTCTTCGAGAACGGCTCGCACGGCATGCTGGCAGACGAGATGGGACTGGGCAAGACGATCCAGGTGATTGGGCTCTTCGCGTTCCTCCGCGAGGCGGGCGTGTGGGGCCCTGTTCTGATCGTGGCGCCGCTGAGCACGCTGGGCAACTGGGTAAGCGAGTTCCGCAAGTGGTGCCCCGCCATCGACGTGCTGAAGTACCACGGGACAAGAGAGGAGCGGAAGGAGCTGCGCGCGCAGATGCAGGAGGAGACGAAGATGCTGAAGGCGAAGGTGGTCGTGACGAGCTACGAGATGGTGCGCGCGGACAGCCACGCGTTCGCCTCCAGGGAGTGGTTCTACATCGTTATCGACGAGGGCCACCGCCTGAAGAACAACGAGTGCCAGCTGATGCAGTGCCTGTTCACCTTCGCCCACTCGCCCAACACCTCGCGACTGATTCTCACCGGCACCCCGCTGCAGGTAGCGCTCGCGCCGCCTCTCCATTCTAGAACAACCTGAAGGAGCTGTGGTCGCTGATGCACTTCCTGCTACCCGACGTGTTCAGCTCCGCGGCGGAGTTCCTGAAGTGGTTCGACTTCAACAACTCGGAGTCGGACTCCGTGAAGACGGACATCGTGAACACGCTGCGCAAGGTTATCTCGCCCTTCTTCCTGCGACGCGTGAAGAGCGACATCGACGTGTATCTCCCCCCGAAGAAGGAGATCGTAGTGTATTGCGGAATGACGCCCTACGAGCAGGAACTGTCTCACTCACGCGCACGCCTCATCCCTAGGTACGACATCGTCTGCTCCGACGACGGGCGCTACGAGGAGCTCATCCAGTCCCACAACCTCCGTCTCCACTCCTCCACGCGCAACTTCCGCATGCAGATTCTGCGACAGCTGGTAAGTCACCCCTTCAACGTGTACGAGGAGGCGGCGAGCAACGGGCAGTTCGTCACCGACGAGGCGATGATCGCCAAGTCCTCCAAGCTCTCCGTGCTGGACGCCATGCTGCGCGTGCTGATTCCCGCCAAGCACCGCGTCCTCGTGTTCGTTCAGTTCGTGGAGGTGCGCGCCGAGGAGTCGCCTCAGGCGTAGACGCTCCACCTGCTGGAGGACTACTGCGCGCTCCGGCAGTGGAAGTACTGCTCCATCCACGGCACCACGCCGCAGCAGGAGCGCGACGAAGCCATCCAGCGCTTCAATCGCGACGCCTCGGTCCCTCTCTTCCTCCTCACCACGCGCTCCGGCGGACTGGGCATCAACCTGAGCTCCGCGGACACGGTGGTGCTGTACGACTCGGACTGGGTAGGCGCGCGGACGGCGGGTGAGGCGTAGAACCCGCAGCAGGACATCCAGGCGATGGACCGCGCGCACCGGCTGGGGCAGAAGCGAGACGTGGCGGTGTATCGCCTCATCACGCTGCAGACGCTGGACATGCACCTGCTGAAGATCGCGGACGACAAGCGACGGCTCGAGCGCATCGTCACGCACCACGACCGGCATGTGCGGGCTGGGCGAGCGAGTG
>ERZ780157.2241-NODE-2241-length-18447-cov-3.111896_pt1 | contig 18447 bp, 13 predicted proteins | sample MGYA00511169_ERZ780157 | MGnify/ENA primary metagenome ERZ780157 (study PRJEB29588, sample SAMEA1965149) | human gut metagenome | biome: human gut; feature: human-associated habitat; material: faeces | place: Denmark | collected 2008/2010 ... | reverse complement strand
ATTCGAAGCCGATAACATTTGAAACACCGTTCTCCTCCCTCCGGTACATCCTCCAGCCCTTTTGCCATGGCATAAAAATCCTCTGGTCTATACGCGCCTTCCACCAGATCGACTGGATGAAGAAACTCCATCTCGCTGATCAGCCTGCGGATTTCTGCCACCCGCTTCTCATATTCCTCCTTGGGAGAAATATTGGGATTATAAAAAAATATGGTGATGGTGTTATGGTGATAACACCGTCAGATCATTATATCAAAGATGTGCCAGGCTTTGTTCGAGTTTTAAACAAAGCTATCAAGACAGCAGAAGAAACAGATAAATTAGTTACCATTGGAATCACACCTTCGTTTCCATCAACTGGTTTTGGTTACATAAAGTACGATAAGCGATCTTTCGGAGATGGGAAGAGAGTATTGGAGTTTCGCGAAAAACCCGATGAGACGACTGCAAAGCTTTATGTTGAATCGGGTGTCTATGCGTGGAACAGTGGTATGTTTGTGTGGAAAGCAAGTGTGATTTTAGATAAATTCAAAAAATATATTCCGGATATTTATGAGAACCTAGAAACAATCGGCTCTGCTATGAATACTTTGCAGGAAACTAATGTTATTGAAAAGATTTATCCAAGTATCCGAAAGATATCTGTTGATTATGCAATCATGGAACCATGCGCAAGTGCAGGAGAGGTTATGGTTGTTCCTGGTGAATTTGGTTGGAATGATGTTGGTTCTTGGGATATGATGGACGTTTTATATGATTCAAATGAAGATGGAAATGTCCTTGTTGGAGATACGATTTCTATTGATGTAAAAAATTCTGTCATATATTCTACTGGCAAGACAATTGCTGCAGTTGATGTAGATAATCTTGTTATCGTAGAAACGTCAGATGCTATAATGGTTTGCCCGAAAGACAAAGCGCAGGATGTTAAGAAAATTGTAGATACATTGAATGACATGGGCCGAACAGTTTTATTGTAAGGCTCATGGTGGCATATAACTGAAGAAGTTTAGAATTCAAAATAGTTCTAATATGATAGGATGTGGTGATGAATACAATAGTTACGCAAAGTGTATTGAAAGATGTTTCATGGTGAATTACCAACTATGCATTTTGGGGAATAATAGTAGAATAGGAAGATGCTAGATGATAGATTTAAGCTGTTTCGCAAAATTTTTAAACGATATTGAATTGATCTGTGATGAATATGATGAAGATGTATATCATTATACTTCTGCTGAGAGTGCAAAAAAAATATTAGAAAATGGGAAATTACGTTTTACGGATCGTAATTATCTAAATGATTACAGTGAGGGGAAATATGTTTTGGACCTTTGTTTAAAGTATATTTCATCATTGTCAGATAATAGTTTATTTAATAACAAATTAAAGAACGAATTAGAAAAAAGAAAAGTAGAAACCAATAGGAAACAAGGTTTTTTTATTTACCAATGTTCACTTTCAATAAATGGTGATAGTTTGTGCTTATGGAACTATTATTCAAAAGATATAGGGATAAAAGGATATAATATTAGATTTTCGACAAAAAAATTGGAGAATGCAATTCAACCGCAATCAATAAATGCATCTAAAAAAAATAGAGTTTATTGTGGGAGGGTAATATACGATAAAGAACGACAATTAGAAATTGTCGCGGATATATTACATCAGTTTGATGATTTTTTGGCTAAACAAGAAGATTATGAAAAAGATTTACAACTTATAGTGGAGTATGCCGTAGATAAAATTATGGCACAGGGGTGCTTTTTTAAGAAAAATTGTTTTGAAGTAGAAGAAGAGTATCGCATTTTATTGAATCCATATATTGATTCGAATGGAAAATTTTTAACAATTAAAAATAAAAGAGAATATTGTGAAAAAAACGGAATATTTATCCCATATGTTGATATTGAATTTTCATCAGATTGCTTAAAGGGAATTACTATTTCACCAACATTGGATTTTGAGACCACTAGAAGAGGTATTTTTGATTTAATAGCTGATAAGTACCCTAATATTAATCCAAGTAGTATTGTGAAGTCGGAGATACCTATTAGATATTAATAAGTGTAATAAAATTTAAAAATAGTTGATTAAGGAGAACCCTAAATGGATAGTTTACCAATTAGAAAAATTATTGATTGAATTGCTTCAGGAGAAATCAGAATTCCTTCTTTTCAACGTGATTTTGTTTGTGAGCTGGAAGATGAGCATTTTTAGCCTTGACAAAGGCGGAAAAGAACATGAAGTGTTCGAAATGCGAATGGGTGAGAGGGGGGTCTCGAATAGTTACATACAAACAATATTCGATAGGTGCTGTGCTGCTTTGGAGAACGAGAGAAAAATTACTTACAGAAAAAAGACTTGGAAATTTGAATTGCCGGAGCCTGTAAAAGATTATCCGATTGATTATGTCCTTGATGGTCAGCAGCGTTTGACTTCACTTTTTTCTTTTTTTCAAACAGAATTAAAGGTGGAAGAAGATAGAGACTGGATGAATATTTACTATTTGATTGGCAGTGTGGCAGAAAAGCAGAAAACTTCTTTTGTTGCATTGAGAAATGAAGATGTGGCTAGAAATAAACAATTTTCATTAAATATTCTTTTTGATACAGTGAAATATTGAAAAGCGACAAAGGAATATGACGATGAGACAATTGAAGGAATTGATAATCTTCAGGCAATTTTTAAGGAGACGGTGATTCCGGTTCAATGTAATGGAATCGGATGATAAAGAAAATGTTGCTATTGTTTTTGAAAACTGACTGTAATAAAGGGGGGAAATATGGTATTAAAGAAAGAACAGAGCACAAAATTTCATGTTATTTCACTTTTTTTAGCAGTATTGCTTATAAGTGGTGGGATTATTAGTTATTCATGGTTATACAAAAATAATTCATATAGATTTTCCTATGAAAAGTTTATGTACATGGGTATATGTATTGAATTGATTTTGCTTGGAACCATATTAGTGTTGATTAACATTAAAAAAGATTTAGTCGGAAAAATTGTGTTAGTTATATTTGGCTTTGTAATGGGTGGTGTTCTCTTTAATAATTTAGTTAGATTAGGCGTGATTTTGTCTGTTGTAACAATGTTTTCATATTTAATAGTAATGAAATTTAAAAATATTTTTTCCACAATAATTACTATGTCAGTGTGTGCAATGTTTTTTTTGGTACTTTTAAGGCAAATTCTGAAATTAGTCGATAAAGAATATGTATTGGTCGTGGTGTATAGCATGTCTTCATTGTATATAGTAGTTTATAGAGCGATAGGAAAAAAGTTAAATCATTGGTTTATTGCTAATGTGATGGGATTCAAAAAGGAAAGTGAAACTTATGATGATGCACAGTTGAAAAATCAGATATTATTGATATATATGGTGACATTTGTTCTCATTAATTTGTGGGTGTACTTGGGAAAAATGGATGAGCACAGTTGGAATTTAATCAATAATAGTTTCTTAACAGGATTAGCAATTATACAGATAGATTGGAATAAGCTCATAGGATTAAATTACAATTAAGTTCTGTCTTCATCTTGAAGAGGGAAGGACCTTCAGAGATCTTGCATTCACGTTTCCCTTAGTAGGAAAGGCTATTCAATCAGCTGGTTAACCGTTCACAAATACATGAACACGGAAATGCAGGAAGAGATATTCGACAGGGAATTCTTAAAATAAAAGTGCAAACTTAACCAAAGGAGACCTCACCATGGAAAAGAAATATCAAATTTTTATTTCTTCTACCTACATAGATCTGGTGGAAGCCCGTGTAAAAGTTCGGGATACCATCTTATCCATGCTGCATTTCCCGGTAGGGATGGAGATGTTTAATGCTGCGGATGAAGAACAGTGGGAGATTATACAGGAGACGATTGACAGCTCAGATTATTATGTACTGATTTTAGGACAAAGATATGGTTCAGAGATTTCAGATGCAGGGATTAGCTATACAGAGAAAGAGTTTCGATATGCCAGGGAGAAAAAGATACCGACATTGGTGTTTATAATAGATGACTGCGTACCGTTAAAGAAGGAATTTATCGAAACAGATCCGGAGAAGCAGGCGAAGCTGGATGCCTTTAAAGAGGAAGCCAAGCAGAATCGTTTGGTGAAATGGTGGAAAAATGAGGAAGAATTGGCACGTCTGGTCATGGCAGCACTTTATCAGGAGTTTGCGCGCAAGAAGCGCCCCGGATGGGTTCGTTGTGATAACTTTGATCTGGAAGCCAGTCATACGGAAATACTGGCATTGAATAAGAGAGCTCGGGAGTTGGAGCAGGAAAACCAGGAGCTTCAATCCCATATGCAGGAAAGAAAACCGGAGTTGTCGGTTTCTTTTTTATTGGATGAAAATGAGGAGGATGCGAAAGAAAAGCAGGAATTTTGTTCGCATGGAGATTTATTGCTGGCAAATGATCAGGGAGGAATCAAGATAAAGCTGGCTGAGAATCATGTAGAGCGTTATGGGTATCGATATGAACCGATTTGTAAAGAGGATGCAGAACCATATTTATGGCCTTATCTTACAAAAGATTCTATTGAAAAGTATAATGAAGCATTGCCGGATCAGGAAACGGTGGATCAGTATGTGAATGAGATGAAATTTTATGAAGCAATCCAAAAGGGTGGCATTGCATTGGGACTTCAGGTGATCAATCGTGGAACGGCAAAGGCACAGGATGTGAGAATCGAGGTTACTGTGCCGGAGGATTTTTTGATATTTGATATGGATGACCTGGATAAGATAAAGGCACCAACGGCACCGGTATTGCCGGAAAATCCTATTGAGACGGCGAGGAAAAAATACGAGCGGACATTGGTTCAGGTTCCGTCTTGGGCACAAAGTGTAACAACAGACATGGTTTCTTTTCATTCTCCTTTTGCATCAGCTCTTGACTTGCTGCGAATAAACCGTAATGTGGCATCGATTAATCGGTCATTTTCAGTGAAAGATCAGACAGTGTATGCGTCATGCAGGCAGATTCTTCATAGGGATGCGGAGAAGTTCTATGGGATTTATCTCGTTCCGGTGGTAATGGGAAAAGGGAAGATAAAAGTCCGGATGATGTGTTCTGAATATTTGGAGCCGGAGGAATACGAGATTGATATAGAGGTTGTTTGAGAGACCAAAATTACGTAACCGCTCCATAGTCCGTACATTGTCATCCCTCCATTTTTGTGCAACAATAGTCTCAACAACAAATCAATTCGTCTAAAAAGTTTAGTTTTTGACTTTTTGGACTGCAATGGAGGAAATGACTATGGAAATAGAAACAACTACAGTGGCACGCCAGTACCGGCTGATGGAATGGGCCGACCAGATACGTGACTGCCAGTCGCGTCCCAATGGAATGTCGGTCGATGAATGGTGCCATACACATGATATCTCTAAGCCGAATTATTACTACCGACTTGAGATCCGGGATTGACCGGTTGGCAGCTCTGGTTCAAAGTTATCTTGGTGATCATTGTTTCGAGCCGGATACCATATATCTTTTCTGCGGACGCAAAACAGACCGTATCAAAGGACTGCTCTGGGAAAATGACGGCTATCTTCTTTTGTATAAACGTCTTGAAGCAGGCAGTTTTCAATGGCCGCGAACAGAATCCGAAGTCCGCGGATTAACACAGCAGCAGTTCCGCTGGCTGATGGAAGGACTGACGATCACTCCGAAAAAAGCCGTAAGAAATGTAACACAGCCTGAGTTTTTTGCCTGATCTTTTGTGCAAAACAGAGAAAAATTTCCTGAGTTTTCTATCTCACTCTTTCTGCGAATGACTGGGAAAGCAGGCACGATAATCCGCTTTCTGACACGATTCTCGACACATCTGTGATACAAAAGCCCGTTTTCTTTCTTTTTGGGGGTGTCTCAAAGCGGTGCCTCTCCGGTGCGTTTTAAAGCGATACATCCCTAGGCAAAATGGCGAAAAAGGAGAAAAACCGGATTCGCAAAATCGTGCAGGATCTGTTATAATAGTCCCTAGAAAGGATGATCTGCTATGGCAATGAAATACACGGAAGAACAACTGAATAAATTTGATAAAACAACACTTGTGCAGTTGTTTCTGTCTACGCAGGAGCAGCTTGAAAGCATTGATTCAAAACTCCAGCTTGTGTTAGAACAGCTTGCCGTGGCAAACAGTAAACGTTTTGGCAGGTCGTCTGAAAAAATGGCTCCGGATAACCAGATCGTATTTATGGAAGTAGACGGCAAAATTGTATTTTTCAATGAAGCGGAAGCCGTTGCGGCGATTACGGAGTATGACGAAAACGAACCCGTAAAACAAAGATCCCAAACAATCTTAAATCATACGATTATTTTGAATATTTGCTGTCAGAAATCCCAAATCATATGGATGACAAGGATCTGAGTTTTCTGGAAGATCTATTGCCTTGGTCAGAAAAACTGCCGGATTATTGTCGCAAACCAAAACCTGCCTCGAAGCGATGAGGTGTTTTTTGTCAAGATACTCACTATGGAGCAGTTACTTTTAATTTATGAGACCATTATAGACACTCTCCCGTTTCTGTGTTATAATAATGTGTAGTTTGTATATTTACAGATAGAAAAGAGGAGTTTATGTTTCATTATTTTTTACAGTTGAATTTTGCGACAATCTTAATATCCTTTTTTATGTTGATTTTTGTCAATGTAAATCCTGTATTTCAGAGAAAAGTAATTCGGTTGTTTTCCATTGCGATAAGCTCAGTACTGTGTCTGGTTATCGTTGACAGTATAGAATACTGGTGTGCGACACTTCCGTATCCGACAATGCTGCGTGTGGCAGTATCTATTATTGGGTATGCGCTTAGACCAATCAATATATGCTATGTGATCATTCTTTCCTGTGGTAACAGAGTGTCGCAAAAGTTTAAGAAATTTATTGCGCTTCCGGGAATTCTGAATACGTTGATCGCTCTCACTGCGTTATTTTCAGGTGTTTGTTTTTCCTACTCGGATAAGAATGAATTTGTGCGGGGGCCACTTGGATATTCGGCATTTGCTGCCTCCGGTTTTTATTTAATTCTGTTGGTTATCTTGACTAATAAGTTATATAAGACGGAGCATACATACGAAGCGCTGATCGCAATTTTCATTGCGGTGACGAACACGATAGCTGCCATTCTGGAGGCGTTTTTCCATTATGACGGACTCATCAATACCACGGGAGCTGTGAGTATTGCATTTTATTATATGTATTTGACGGCACAGCAGTTCAAGCGGGATCCACTTACGCATGCGCTCAACCGTCGGTATTTTTATCTGGATGCGGATCATTTGATGGAGAGCAAATGTCTGACAGCGGTAATTTCCATTGATTTAAATGATCTGAAGAGGCTCAATGACGAGAATGGCCATGCGGCCGGGGATACGGCTTTGTGTACGATTGTAGCGTGCATTCAAAATATACTGCCGAGGGGATGCCACCTGTATCGAACCGGTGGTGATGAGTTTATGATCTTATGTTCACGGATTTCAAAAGATGATGTCCCAGCTCTGATTGATCATATGCGGAGGGAGCTTTCTAAGACTCTTTATTGCTGCGCCATTGGTTTTGCCACGCCGGATGCAGACGAGGATTTTGAACATATATGTTCTATTGCAGATGCAGCCATGTATGCAAATAAAAAACAATTAAAAGGCGAAGATACGATTCGCTTGTAATTAAAGTAGCAGAAGATAGATACCTTAAATGTTAGATATGGGAGAATTTGTCCTATGAAGATGTCAAAAATAAATTATTTCTTCCGGCTTATGGGAAAAAACAGGAAAAGTTAAAGCGGACTTTTATTAATTTCGCTGTAGAATTTCCTTTCTTTTTATGGTATACTTGTCCGTAAGAATATTGAATGGAAGGAAAATGTTAAATTATGTCAGAAATAAAAAAGAGTAACATTCGAAATTTTTGTATTATTGCCCATATTGACCATGGGAAATCTACTCTGGCAGATCGAATCATAGAAAAGACGGGGCTTTTGACAGAGCGGGAAATGCAGGCTCAGGTCCTTGATAATATGGAATTGGAGCGTGAACGTGGAATTACGATCAAAGCACAGACCGTGCGAATCGTATATAAAGCAAAGGATGGCGAAGAATATATCTTCAATCTTATCGATACTCCGGGACATGTCGACTTTAATTATGAAGTGTCACGAAGTCTGGCGGCTTGTGAAGGGGCTATCCTGATCGTGGATGCGGCGCAGGGAATTGAAGCCCAGACGCTGGCAAATTGTTATCTTGCGATTGATCATGATCTGGAGATCATGCCGGTCATCAATAAGATTGACTTGCCGAGCGCGGAGCCGGAGCGTGTCAAAGCGGAGATTGAAGATGTGATCGGGATTGAGGCGGAAGATGCGCCGTTGATCTCAGCAAAGATGGGAACGAATATCGAAGAAGTGTTGGAGCAGATCGTGCAGAAGATCCCGGCACCACAGGGAGACGAGAAAGCACCGCTGAAGGCGCTTATCTTTGACTCGATTTATGATTCATACAAAGGGGTTATTATTTTCTGTCGTATTTTTGATGGAACCGTGAAAAAGGGGACGAAAATACGTATGATGGCGACCGGATTGGAAGAAGAGGTAGTGGAAGTTGGTACCTTTGGTGCCGGTCAGTTTATTCCATGTGAAGAATTGTCCGCCGGAATGGTTGGCTATATTACGGCAAGCTTGAAAAATGTAGAGGGAACGCGTGTCGGTGATACCGTGACGACAGTGGATAATCCGTGTGCAGAGGCACTTCCCGGATATAAAAAAGTACAGCCAATGGTGTACTGCGGATTGTATCCGGCAGATGGTGCCAAATATCAGGATCTGCGTGATGCGTTGGAGAAATTGCAATTAAACGATGCGGCACTTCAGTTTGAGGCAGAGACATCGATTGCGTTGGGATTTGGATTCCGATGCGGATTTTTGGGATTACTTCATCTGGAAGTTATTCAGGAAAGACTGGAGCGAGAGTACAATCTTGACCTTGTGACGACGGCACCGGGTGTTGTATATCATGTATACAAGACCAATGGGGAAATGGTCGAAGTGACAAATCCTTCCAATCTTCCGGATCCGTCTGAGATCGAGCATATGGAGGAGCCGGTGGTAAATGCGGAGATTATGGTTACGACAGAGTTTGTCGGCGCGATCATGACTCTTTGTCAGGAGCGGCGCGGAGTGTACCTTGGAATGGAATACATGGAGGAGACAAGAGCGCTTCTCAAATATGTACTGCCGCTGAATGAGATTATTTATGATTTCTTTGATTCCCTGAAATCACGTTCGCGAGGATATGCGTCATTTGACTATGAGATGAAAGGCTATGAACCATCCAGCCTTGTGAAGTTAAATATACTGATCAATAAAGAGGAGGTCGATGCCCTTTCGTTTATTGTACACGAAAGTACAGCCTATGAGCGCGGAAGAAAGATGTGTGAGAAACTCAAACAGGAGATCCCGAGACATCTGTTTGAAATTCCGGTACAGGCAGCGATCGGCAATAAGATCATTGCCCGCGAGACGGTAAAAGCGGTGCGAAAAGATGTCCTTGCCAAATGTTATGGCGGTGATATCTCGCGTAAAAAGAAACTGTTGGAAAAGCAAAAAGAAGGAAAGAAACGTATGCGCCAGATTGGAAATGTAGAGATTCCACAGAAGGCATTTATGAGCGTTTTGAAATTGGACGAGGAAAACTGATATGGGATCTTTGGGTATTTACGTCCATGTTCCTTTTTGCGTAAAGAAGTGCAATTATTGCGATTTCTTGTCATTTCCGTTAAAAAGAGAGACGGATTGCAGCGAAGTAGAAAACTATGTGAATGCATTGCAGAAAGAAATCTGTAATCCGTTTAAAATGCCGGAGTCTCCCGCGGAGGTAGATACGATCTATCTCGGTGGCGGGACTCCGAGTCTGCTTTCGGGAAGGCAGATAGGAACGATTTTGGAGACAATTAGAAGGAAATTTTCGGTAAAATCAGATGCGGAGATCACGATGGAGTGTAATCCGGGAACCGTGACCGCAGAGTCATTGCGGGCCTTTCGTGATCTGGGGATCAATCGTCTCAGCATCGGGATCCAGTCGGCGGTGGAAAAAGAACTTTCCCTCTTGGGAAGGATTCATACCTTTTCGCAGGCGAAACAAGCGGTATTTTGGGCGAGAGAGGCTGGATTTACAAATCTGAGCGTGGATCTGATGAGCGCGGTTCCCGGGCAGACGATTGCTTCGTATGAACATTCGCTGCGGGAAATACTGGCATTGGAACCGCAGCACATTTCGTCCTATAGTTTGATCATTGAAGAAGGAACCCCATTTTTTGAAAAATATAGCGACAATCCGCCGGTAGACGAAGACACCGACCGTAAAATGTATGAATTGACGCAGCAGATGCTTGCGGACAGAGGATATGCCCGCTATGAGATATCTAATTATGCAAGACCGGGATTTGAGAGCCGTCACAATACCAAATATTGGACCGGGGAAGATTACCTTGGTGTGGGACTTGGTGCGAGCTCGAAAATCGGAACGTTCCGCTTGAAAAATGAGACCGGTCTGAGGCAGTATGTGAGCCGGCTTAACCGGGGCGAGACGGTGGCATCGGTTGAGGAAATTCTTACGAAAGAGGACGAGCAGGTGGAATTTTTTATCCTTGGAATGCGGTGCATGAAGGGAGTTTCCCTTAGAAAATACCGGGAAAGATTTGGAGAGGATGCCTTTGTCCGATATGGAAAAACCATTCAGAAAATCTGTGACATGGGACTTGCTGCCAGGGAGGAAGACCGGCTTTTTCTGACTGCAAAAGGAATTGATGTGAGCAATCTGGTTTTTGAGATGTTTTTCGGGTAAAATTGGAGTAAAATCCGCAAATTTGACTAGACAATAAGAGAAAAAACAGTTACAATAAATATAACTAATATTTTGTTAAGGAAGTGAACCAATGAATTCAGTATATGAGAAAGTCGAATCGTGCTATAAGCAGATTCGTACGAAAATTGATTTTGTGCCAAAGGTAGCGATTGTTTTAGGAAGCGGACTGGGTGCTTTGGCAGAAGTGATTAAAGTAGTTGATTCGATTGACTATGCTCAGATCCAGGGATTTCCTGTATCTACGGTAGATGGTCATAAAGGTCGTTTTGTATTTGGATATATCGAGCAGACTCCTGTAGTGATCATGCAGGGCCGTGTTCATTTTTACGAAGGATATGCGATCAGTGATGTGGTTCTTCCGATTCGTGTCATGAAAAAACTCGGAGCAGAAATTTTGTTTTTGACAAATTCTGCCGGTGGATTGAATACGATGTACCGTCCGGGAGATTTTATGATGATCACCGATCAGATCGCAAGTTTTATGCCGTCTCCTTTGCAGGGAGCAAATGTAGATGAGTGGGGCAGCCGTTTTCCTTCGATGGAAAATCTTTACGATACCCAGCTTTGCGAGTGCATCCGTCAGTCAGCGAGAGACTGTAATGTGCCGCTTCGTGAAGGTGTGTATGTACAGATGCGTGGACCACAGTATGAATCCACAGCAGAAGTTCGTATGTGTCAGGCAATCGGTGGAGATGCCGTTGGTATGAGTACGGCGATCGAAGCAATTGCAGGACGCCACATGGGAATGCGTGTGTGCGGATTGTCCTGTATCTCCAATATGGCTTGCGGAATCAGCAAGACTCCATTGAACCATATGGAAGTGACAGAAGTTGGAGAAAAGATGGCTCCATTGTTCCGCCTGCTCGTATATAAGGCAATCAGTAAAATGACAGCAGATATGATCGAGAAGACAGAACCGACGGTAAGACCGATGGTGGCACAGCCGGTTCAACAGAGTGTGATTATTGATGATATGTAAGGACCATAAGATACGGTTCTATCATGCCAGAATTGCGGCGATGGGACCGAATTGGGAAATTTTTACAGGTGAACTCCATGTCGAGGGAAACCGGATCACCTATGTGGGCGATGCGGAAAATGCGCCACAGAAAATGTGGGACTGCGAGATTGACGTGGAAAATGACCTTCTCCTGCCGGGATTTAAAAATGCGCATACGCATACAGCGATGACATTTCTTCGTTCGTATGCAGACGATGTGCCATTGCAGACCTGGTTGTACGAAAAAATCTTTCCGATGGAAGACAAACTTACGAAAGAGGATCAATATTGGCTGATCCGTTTGGGAATCATGGAATATCTGACGAGCGGGATTACAGCGAATTTTGATATGTATCGTGATTTTGACTGCCATGCGGAAGTGTCACGTGATGTGGGATTTCGTACGGTAATGTGCAGTGGTCTGAATGACTTCTGCAGTTCGGTAGAAGAAGTGAAAGAACAGTTTTACCGCTTAAATGAGATGTCGCCGCTGGTTTCCTGTCAGCTTGGATTCCATGCGGAATATACGACAAAACGTGAAACCTTAGAACAGCTTGCCAAGGTGGCTTTGGATCTTCGCAAGCCGGTCTATACGCATATAGCAGAAACGAAGAAAGAGGTCGAGGAATGTTATGAAAAGTATCATGTTTCCCCGTTTGGGTTTTTGGATTCTATTGGTATGTTTGCTCATGGTGGCGGGGGCTTTCATGGGGTCTGGATGTCCGAAGAGGATAAGAAAATTTGCCAGAAAAACAAACTCGCGATCGTATCCAATCCGTCGTCAAATCTTAAATTAGCGAGCGGGATCGCAGATCTGTGTGGATTGATGGATGCGGGGATTCCGGTAGCATTGGGAACGGATGGACCGGCGAGCAACAATGCGCTTGATATGTTCCGTGAGATGTATCTTGCGTCGGTACTGCCGAAGGTATATCATAAAGATGCCGCAGCGATGAAGGCGGATGATGTTCTTTCGATGGCGACGACACAAGGAGCACTTGTAATGGGATTAGAAGACTGCGATTGCCTTGCAGAAGGCAAACTTGCCGATATCATACGTATTGATATGAAACGCCCGAATATGCAGCCGGAGCATGACATTCTTAAAAATCTGGTATATAGCGGAAGCAAGGAAAATGTGCGGATGACGATGATAGATGGTAAGATTTTATACGAAGATGGACAGTTTTTCATGGATGAAGACCCATTGGACGTATATCGTCAGACGGCAAAGATTATCGAGCGAATGGAGAAAAATTAACTATGCCATATTTTTGCTTTATGTTATTGTTAGCATAATAAAATCACAGCAAGAGTAGAAATGAGGCATACGCATGAATAGCAAAAAGATAGTCAGAATGATGTTTTTAATGTGCCTGCTCTTCGGAGCAGGTACATTTTTTTGTGGTATAAAAACGATACAGGCACAGGAAAAAATTGTATATACGATGAAAAAGCGCAGCAGTAAAACGATTACAAAACTGCTGAAAAATCATCCCTTTACAAAGAATAATCTGGCAAAGTACCGTAATCTTACGTGGAAGTCTACAAAACCCAAGGTAATTGAGGTTAAGGCAAACCGCAAATTGATTGCCAAAAAGAAAGGAAAGGCGTATCTGCGTGGTTACGATAAAAAAAAGAAAAAGGTAGTGGCTATCCGTTTGATTGTCGGAAAGAAAGTAAAGAAAATTACCGTTCCTTCGACACAGATCTCGATTCCGTTTGGTGGTTCGGTGCGGCTGGAGGCAGCTGCCAAACCGGAAAATGCATCCTATACAAAATTACATTATGAAGTGAAAAATCCGGAGATCATAACGGTATCTGCGAAGGGAAAGGTTACGTCTCTGGCATCCGGAAGTACCAGTGTTACGATATATTCGAAGGATGGAAACAGCAAAAAAACCGTTCGTGTTAAAGTGGCAGAGGGAACGATCCGTACTACGACGAAAGGAAATGTAAAGGGCACAAAGAGCAGTGATGCAGCTTCGTTGATCTGGTATGGAATCCCTTACGGCGCTTCGACAGGCGGAACCAACCGCTGGAAAGCTCCTCAGCCGGTCAGCGCCTGGAGCGGAACATGGAATGCGCGTATTCCGAAATCGGGAGCGGCATGTTATGGAGATGGCACAAATTACCAGGGAACAGAAGATTGTCTGTATGTAAATATCTACCGTCCGAATACGACAGAAAAGAATCTGCCGGTCATGGTTTATCTGCATGGCGGCGGAAATGCGTCCGGGACAGCCAATACCGACTTCTCTAAATTTGCTGTGGCGGCGAAGGTGGTTGTCGTTTCCGTTGAGTACCGACTGGGAGCATTTGGTTACCTGAGTCATCCGGCATTGCAGACCGGAACAGCAGAGGAAAATAGTGGAAACTTTACCTTGCTTGACATCAAGGCAGCGCTTCAATGGGTACAGAGAGAAATCGGAAATTTCGGAGGAAATGCAGGAAATGTTACGCTGTCCGGCTTTTCTGCGGGAGCAAGAAATGTGATGCTCTGTATGATCTCCCCACAGATGAAGGGGTTATTTCATAAAGTAATTGCTTTTAGCGGCGGTTGTCAGACATGTACGGCGGAGCAGGGAGAAGAATCTTCGGAGAGTAAGCTTGCGACAGTATTAGTGAACCGGGGAACTTATGCGACGAAAGAAGCAGCACTGAAATATATTCAGTCGGCTGATAATGCAACTATCCGGGATCTGTTTTACAGTCTTACGACTGCGGAAGTTGCCAATATGTACCGTTCTTCGGCACTGCGTCTGAATCTTTTCCCACAGGGATTTAACGATGGAACGGTGATCCCGAAAGAAGGATTTTCCGTTATCGCGAGTGGAAATTATAATCGAGTACCGGTGATCCTTGGAAGTGATGTGACAGAATTTTCCAGTTTTGCTGTGAAAACGGATATTACCCAGGCGTTAAGTACGACTACAACGACTACGTATGACCGCCTGATGCAGCTGGCAATTCAGTATGGAAGTTTATTCCAATCGGAACATTATATTGAGGAGACGGCAAATCTGCTTTCACAGGATGTGCTGCATCAGCCGGTATATGCGTACCGCTTTTTGTGGGGAACGGATCCGGCAGTGACCGATGCTGCATACAGTACCTATGTAGGAGCGGCGCATGGGGTATCGAAGGATTTCCTGCGTGAATCGTATAAGAATGAAAATCCGGAACTTTCGCCGAATGCGATCCGTACAGAGAATAAAGCGGGCAGGAAAGAATTGACAAGTTTTATGCAGAAATATGTAGGGGCATTTTTGAGTAATGGTTCCCCGAATGTAACAGGATTGAATACCTGGAGTACATGGAATGCCGCAGCGGGTGTAAATAAGATCATGCTGTTTAATGCGACGGCAAAGAAGGCTTCCGCAGTAATGAGTCCGCAGATGTATTCGGATGAGGAAACCTTTGCTCAGTTAAAGGCAGAAGCAAATGAAGATGAATACCGCATATTGATGGAGGTTATGTTTAAAAACCGATTCTTTATGCCGGAAAATAAGGAATAATTTTCCCACTTTCCGCATATCCTTTTAGTAAGACAATGTTTGCGTAAAGGGATACGCAGGAAAAGGGGGATTCTATGAAAAGAAATACACAGACCATGGACGGCAATATGGCAGCGGCGTATGTATCGTATGCGTTTACCGAGGCGGCAGCAGTATATCCGATTACACCATCTTCACCGATGGCAGAATATACGGAAAAATGGGCGGCAAAGGAAAAGAAAAATGCGTTTGGACATGCTCCGCTCATCCGGCAGATGCAGTCGGAAGCAGGGGCGGCCGGTGCCCTTCATGGGATATTGCAGGCAGGAGCTCTTGGGACGACGTATACGGCATCCCAGGGGCTTCTTTTGATGGTACCAAATCTATATAAAATGGCAGGTGAACTACTTCCGGCAGTCATTCACGTAGCGGCGAGAGCTTTGGCGACACATGCGCTGTCCATTTTCTGCGACCATTCCGATATTTACGCCTGTCGTCAGACAGGCTGTGCAATTCTCTGCGCATCAAGTGTGCAGGAAGTGATGGACCTGGGGGCGGTCGCGCATATCGCGGCGATTCAGGGGCGCATTCCATTTCTTCACTTCTTTGATGGGTTTCGTACGTCACATGAGATTCAGAAAATCGAAGTGTGGGATGAGGTTTCTCTGCAGGAAATGATGCCTATTGAAGAAGTGGATGCCTTTCGGAAACGTGCATTGAATCCGGAACATCCGGTACAGCGCGGCACAGCACAAAACCCTGACATATTTTTCCAAGTGCGGGAGGCGGCAAACGGATATTATGACAGATTGCCGGAAATCGTCGAAAATACGATGAATGATGTCAATGAACGCGCAGGGACAGAGTATCATTTATTTGATTATTATGGAGATAAAGAGGCGAGACATGTCATTGTGGCGATGGGGTCGGTCTGTGAGACGATCAAAGAGACGATCGATGCTATGCAGCAGGCGGGAAGAGAAAAGATCGGGCTTGTGCAGGTAAGGTTGTTCCGCCCGTTTTCCAAGAAACATCTGCTTGCGGCACTTCCAAAAAGTGTAAAACAGATTACGGTGTTAGACCGTTCTAAAGAGCCGGGAGCAGTGGGCGAGGCATTGTACCTTGATATTGTGGCGGCATTAAAGGACAGCCCATATGCGTCGGTTCCGGTGTTTGGAGGAAGATACGGTTTGGGATCAAAGGATGTCACACCGGGAGATATTGCGGCGGTTTACAAAAATTACCATACAAAGAATTTTACGATAGGGATCTGTGATGACGTGACGCATCTTTCACTGAAACCGTATCCGGTGGAAATGACCGGAGAACGCGCTTACGAGTGCAAATTCTGGGGAATGGGTGCCGATGGGACGGTAGGAGCAAATAAAAACTCGATCAAGATCATCGGGGAAAATACGCCGCTTCAGGTGCAGGCCTATTTTGAATATGATTCGCGGAAATCCGGCGGCGTTACGATTTCGCATCTGCGGTTTGGAAAGCAGCCGATTCGTTCGGCATATCGTGTCCATCAGGCGGATTTTGTCGCGTGCCACATGCCCGCGTATCTGGAGTGTTATGACATGGCTCAGGATCTGCGGCAAGGCGGCACATTTTTATTAAACTGTCCGTGGACTTCGGAAGAGATGGAAGAAAAACTGCCGGTAAAAGTAAAACAGATATTGGCAGAAAAAGAAATCCGGTTTTATTGCATTGATGGATTTGCGATTGGAAAAGAAATCGGATTAGGTGGACGGATCAATACGATCCTGCAGGCGGCATTTTTTGCCATCAGCGGGATCCTGCCGGTAGAAAAGGCCCGAAATCTTTTGAAAGAAGCAGCGGAAAAAACATACGAAAAAAAAGGACAGGCAGTCGTAGAACAGAACCGGAAAGCGATTGAAGAAGGAATGACAAAATTCCGGAAAATCGAAGTGAAAACGGAGTGGAAAAAACTGGAAAAGGAAAAAAGAGAAAAACAAGAAGAACCGACCTCGTTTCTGCATTATGTAAAAACGATTCAGAGAAAAATGAATTCACAGCGGGGAGATGAGCTGCCGGTTTCCGAATTTGTGGAATATGCAGATGGCACGATGCCGGTAGGAACGGCGGCCTATGAAAAACGCGGAGTAGGGATCCGGAGCCCGCGATGGAATCCGGAAGGGTGCGTCCAATGCAATGCGTGTTCGCTGGTGTGCCCGCATGCCTGCATCCGTCCGCTGGTGATCCGTGAGGAGGAGCGGGAACACGCCCCGGAGGGAACGTTTACGGAACTTCGTGGGATGGACAACCGGCTTTTTGCGATTACCGTATCTCCGCTTGATTGTACCGGGTGTGGAAATTGTGCGGACATCTGCCCTGGAAATAGGAAAAACAATGTATTGGAAATGATCCCATCTGGTGAGGCGATGGGGCAGCAGCCATTGTATGATTATGGAGAATCTCACGAAAATGATTCCGAAGTTTTGAATAAATTTCCGGAAACGACAGGAAAGGGAAGCCAGTTTAAAAAGCCGCTGCTGGAGTATTCCGGAGCGTGTGCCGGATGCGGGGAGACACCGTACGCCAAATTGGTGACGCAGTTATTTGGAGAACGGCTGTATATCGCCAACGCAACCGGGTGTTCCTCTATCTGGGGAGGTTCTGCGCCGTCGTGTGCTTACACGGTAAATGCGCAGGGAAAAGGGCCGGCCTGGGCGAACTCGCTGTTTGAAGACAATGCCGAATTTGGATTTGGTATGATGATGGCGCAGAAGACACTTCGCAAACGGGTATTGGAGGCGGCAAATGACCGACTGAGAGAAGCGAAAGGCGAAGAAAAGGAAGTTTTGCAATCCTATCTGGAAAGCTGGTCAGAGGGAACGAAAAATGCCATTGCGGTGCAGAAAATGACAGCATATTACGAGCAATTGGAAAATCCGAACCGTTTACAGCAGGAGATTGTGCAGTTAAAAGAGTTTGCTTCAAAGAAGAGCCAGTGGGTCTTCGGAGGAGACGGCTGGGCGTACGATATCGGCTATGGCGGACTGGATCACGTCATGGCCTCCGGCGAGGACATCAACGTCTTTGTGGTGGATACCGAGGTGT
>ERZ780157.2236-NODE-2236-length-18507-cov-3.310535_pt1 | contig 18507 bp, 16 predicted proteins | sample MGYA00511169_ERZ780157 | MGnify/ENA primary metagenome ERZ780157 (study PRJEB29588, sample SAMEA1965149) | human gut metagenome | biome: human gut; feature: human-associated habitat; material: faeces | place: Denmark | collected 2008/2010 ... | reverse complement strand
AACAAAATAAAAATATTGCTCAATTTCAAAATACTTAAGGATCTGTACAGTATATACTTCCGGTTTTGATGTCGCGATCACAATCTTTTTTCCCTGTGAAGTAACTTCCGCAAGCAATTCTTTCATTCCATCATACAAAACATTCTCAAAAAGACCCTGCCTGCTGAAATATTCCCTGTATTTTCCGACTGCCTCCCGGCTCTGTTCCTCTGAAAATCCATAAAAATCCTGAAAAGAATCCAGAAGCGGTGGTCCAATAAACTTCTCTAATGTATCTAAATTTTCAACCTGGATTCCATAATACGAAAGTGCATGTGCCACCGCCTTTGTGATTCCCTCTTTCGGATCTGAAATCGTTCCATCCAGATCCATAAAAATATATTCCGGTCTCATTGTTTTCTCCATTTTCTTTTGTTTTTTCTATTGTAACATACCATTCTTTTTTCTGTACGTTTATTTTCCTGATATTTTATTTTTATCGCACATATTTTCATAAAATCCCCATTTTTACGCTGTCTTTTGCGTATATCAAGTCTGTGCATCACCACAAATCTTGCATGTTAAAAATGTTATTTTTCACACTGCATATCAAATTTTATAAGCATCCAATCCTTAGTCTCTCAGTCTATCGATATTGCGTTTCAAGGACTCTACCGCCGCATCGATATCCGACCGACCCGTATCTCTGCTGAGTGTCATCCGGACCGTTCCTGCTGCATAATCCTCCGGCACCCCAAGTTCTTTTATCACATAAGAAATCCTGCTTTCACCTGTATTACATGCAGAACCCCCGGAGGCACAGATCCCATCCTCATCTAAAAGGATCAGCAAAGATGCCCCGTCCACTCCCTTGAAACTGACAGATACATTTCCGGGAAGTCTTTTCGTCCTGTGACCGTTGACACGGACATCCGGAATCTCATGCACGATCTTTTCGATCAGATAATTGCGCAGCATCGTCTCCCGGTACATTCCGGCCCGCATACCTTTTGCAGCAAGCTCCGCCGCCTTCCCCATCCCGACGATCCCGGCAATATTCTCCGTTCCGGCACGTTTTCCTTTTTCCTGTGAACCACCGTGGATAAAGGATGGGATCTGCACGCCTTCCCTGATATATAAAAACCCAACACCTTTTGGCCCGTGAAATTTATGGGCACTCGCACTCAAAAGATCCACCGGATAATGACGCACTGAGATTGGCACCTGCGCATATGCCTGCACGGCATCCGTGTGAAACAGTACATCCTTTTCCCGCGCGATTTTGCCGATAGAAAAAACCGGTTCGATCGTCCCCACCTCATTATTTCCAAACATGATCGTAATCAGTGTCGTATCCTCCCGGATTGCATGATATACTGCTTCCGGTGATACCATTCCATATTCATCCACGTCCAGATAGGTCACTTCATATCCTAGTTCCTCTAAATATTTACAGGAATTTAAGATTGCATGATGTTCTATTTTGCTTGTAATGATGTGTTTTCCCTTGTGCTTATACTCTCCTGCAATACATTTTACTGCCCAGTTGTCCGACTCCGAACCACCGGATGTAAAAAAAATTTCTGACGGTTTTGCCTCCAGTGTACCGGCAATTGTTTTCCTTGCCTTTTCTAACGCCTGTCTTGATGTTTCCCCATATCCATACATTGTGGATGCGTTTCCAAATTTTTCTTCCAGATACGGATCCATCGCCTCTTTTACTTCCTCTGACATCTTTGTTGTCGCGGCATTATCTAAATAAATTACCTTTCCTTTATTTTCAATCGAACTCATTTTCTCTCCACTTCCTTCATATATTAAAATGAACTAAGTCCGGATTTTCCGGCAGACTTTGGAGGTTTCTATTGAAAAAAATATATTCCACCAAAAGTACACTTTTAACCGGAACCCTCTTTCTCACCCTCGCCGGAATCCTCACCCGCATCATAGGTTTCTTCTATAGGATATTCTTATCGCGTACCATTGGTGCAGAAGGTCTCGGCATTTATCAGCTCATCGCTCCTGTAACCGCCATCTGTTTTGCATTTACCGCTGCAGGGATCCAGACCTCCATATCCAAATTCGTTTCCATGGAAGTTGGAAGAAAAAATGATGCCGGTGCCAAAACCTATCTTTCGATCGGGCTTTTTATCTCCTTATGCCTTTCCACACTCTGCAGCTTTTTTCTCTATCATTATGCGGATTTTATTGCTGTTTCCTGGCTTGGTGATAAGCGGTGCACGCCGCTCCTTGCTGTGCTCTCCTTTTCCTTTATCCCATGCTGTATCCATGCCTGTATCAACGGTTATTATTATGGTCTGAAAAAAACGGCTGTCCCTTCACTCTGCCAGTTGACCGAACAGTTCGCCCGCGTTGGAAGCGTTTACCTGATGTACCAGATCGCCGTCAGCGAAGGAAAATCTTTAACGCTTTCCATGGTCGTCTGGGGAATCGTCTGCGGCGAGGCGGCGAGCACACTGGTATCGGTCAGTGTTTTCCGGATCTCCGATGGAAACCGGCGCACCCCCGGCAAAAGCAGGAAAAATCTCTATACCTGCACCAAAAATCTGCTCTCCATGGCAGTTCCCTTAACCTCAAACAGGATCGTTCTAAATTTATTTGCAGGGTTTGAAAATGTCATGCTGCCAAACCGCCTGTTAGCTTTCGGCTATACCCAGTCGGAAGCACTCAGTGTTTATGGGATTCTCACCGGAATGGCAATGTCTGTCATCATGTTTCCGTCCGTGATCACAAACTCCGTGTCTGTTCTTCTGCTCCCGACTATATCAGAGGCACAGGCCGCCGGGAAAAGAAATAAGATCCTCTACACCATAAAAAAAACGATCGAGTCCTGCCTTTTACTTGGCTTTCTCTCGACCGCGGGATTTCTTGTCACCGGAAATTTTCTCGGCAATTTTTTATTTAACAATGCGCTTGCCGGGACCTTTATCGCAACGCTCGGCTGGCTCTGTCCGTTTCTGTATCTCAGTTCTACCTTAAGCAGTATCCTGCATGGGCTTGGTCATCCCGGCATCACCTTTGAATTAAACCTGGTCTCCTGCACGATCCGGATCCTGTTTGTCCTGCTCGCTGTCCCGGTCTGGGGAATCAGAAGCTATCTTTGGGGAATCCTTGTCAGTCAGGCGGTCACGGCACTGTTGTCCATCTTTATACTTTTAAGGAAAACCGCCGGATACACATTCGGCAGGAATAATATAAAGACACAAAAATAACCGCACAGTCTGGTAAACCGTGCGGCATTTTTGTCAAACCATATGTCGGACTAACAGCTGTTTTCTTTAACACATCATGCTGTATTCCTGTAATTTTTTCTTTGCCTCCGGGCTTAAGTATTTCGGAACCTGGATCTGTACTTTCACATACTGGTCTCCGTGTATGGACGGATTCTTTCTGGAAACGATCCCTTTTCCGCGCAGCCTGATCTTGCTTCCATCCTGCGTTCCGCCCTTGATATTGCAGTCCACATCCCCGTAGAGTGTATGGATTCTTGCTTTTCCGCCAAGTGCTGCTGTCACATACGGGATCGTAACGGTCGTATAAACATCAAGTCCTTTCCGCTCGCAGCCATTCTTTGGACGGATCTTTATCTTTAAGAACAGATCGCCGGTGGTACCGTCAGCACCGGTATGACCTTTGCCTTTCAGCCTTAACTGTTCCCCGTCATCCATGCCCGCCGGTATGCGCACTTTAAATGACTGGATTTTTCCGTCACTGCCACTTAATCTTATGACCTTCTCACAGCCAAGTGCTGCCTCATCAAAATCCACCGTCACCTCCGCTTCCACATCGCGCCCTCCGCGAAAGTGGCTGCCTGCCGCTGTTTCCTCCGGTAAATTCCCGGTAAAACCTGTCTCCGCCAAAGCCATGCCCCGATGCATTACCCCTGCTGTTTCCTCCAAAGAACTGGCCAAACATATCGTCCCAGAAATCACCCGCCTCGCCGTTTTCAAAATGAAACCCGGAAAATCCTCCTCCATTTGCAGCACGCCTTGCCTGCTCCTCCGAGAATCCTTCCTCAAATGCAGCCATTCCGTACTGATCGTAAAGTTTCTTTTTCTCCGGATCATTTAACACAGAATATGCTTCCGTGACTTCCTTAAACTTCTGTTCTGCGTTCGGATCGTCTTTATTCGTATCCGGATGATATTTTTTTGCAAGTTTCCGATATGCTTTCTTTATCGCGGACGCATCCGCATTTTTATCAATTCCAAGTACCTCATAATAATCTCTTTTCATGATCGCACTACCTCCAATCAAAACAAAAACAGAGAGACATCACGCATCGCCTCTCTGTTTTCCCCGGTCATCCCGGTAATCTATCTCTCCCATGGCGATGTGCTTCGCTTTCCTGTTTGGGATTTTAGTTTTTATTTTTATTGCAATCATACTATAGCACTTGTTTTAGCACTCGTCAATAGAGAGTGCTAATAGTTTATAAATATTTTATTCATAATTATTTCTCACTTCATCCGCACCCATATAGATCACATTTCTCTGTGGAACAATGCCGCTCTTTCGAAACAGATCCCTGACTGTGACAAATTCATAGCCCTGTTCTTTTAAAGCAGGAATGATCGTCTTTATTGCCTCAACTGTCTGCGTATTGCCTTCCATATCATGCAGTAAGATAATAAATCCGGGCTTCGCATCCCGAAGGATCCTGTCTGCCCGCTCTTTCGCTGTCACAGAAGGCTCCCAGTCCTCACAGCCATATCCGCAGATAAAAGTAAGATCAATCAGATCATACATTTTCTGGTTATAACTGATATACGGAGGCCGGAAGAACTCCGGTTTTTCTCCCGTGATACGCACGATCTGTTCCGTCGTATAGCTGACCTCGTCCAAAATCTCCCGGTCATTAAGTTCCGGCATCCCCGGATGCGTTTTGGAGTGATTTTCGATTGAACACCCCATATCATATGCACGCCGGATCAGGTACTCCGACTGCTCTGTAATTTTCTGTCCAATCAGAAAAAAACTTGCCACGATATCGTTTTCCTTAAGCACATCCAATACCTGATCCGTAATTCCCGGTGTCGGTCCGTCATCAAAGGTCAGTGCCACAAATTTTTTCTCCGTCATACAACTCCTCTTTTCTGAGACATTTACACACTACTGCCTCATTCTCGCCTTTTCTATACCATATATTAATACAGTCTCACACAGACTGCAATCCACTTTCTCAGAAAAGCAGAGCAAGCCCGTGCACGAGAAATGCTGCCACCCAGGCGACAAGGCACTGCCATACGATCACACCTGCCACCCATTTTCTTCCAAGTTCACGGCGGATTGACGCAAGTGCCGCAACACACGGTGTATAAAGCAGACTGAATACCAGAAGTGATGCTGCTGCCGCATCAGATAGCGCTGCCTGCACATTACCTCCAAATAAAATCTCAAGCGTTGAGATCACACTCTCCTTTGCCATCACACCACTGATCAGGGATGTACAGATACGCCAGTCCCCCAGTCCCAATGGGGCAAACAGCGGTACAAGGCCGTTCGATATCAGCGCAAGCATGCTGTCCTTTGAATCGGCCACAATATTAAAGTGGATATCAAATTTCTGCAAAAACCAGATACAGATCGTTGCAAGGAAAATAACCGTAAACGCTTTCTGTAAAAAGTCTTTTGCTTTTTCCCATAAAAGCTGCATGACATTTTTTAACCCCGGCAGACGGTAATTCGGCAGTTCCATGACAAACGGAACCGCATCCCCGCGAAACAGTGTCTTGCGGTAAAGCAGTGCCACCAAAATACCGATCACAATTCCGCCTAAATACAGTGCACACATCACAAGTGCTCCATACTCCGGGAAAAATGCGCTGACGAAAAACGCATAGATCGGAAGTTTTGCCGAACAGCTCATAAACGGTGTCAGTAAGATCGTCATTTTACGGTCACGCTCACTTGGCAGTGTACGAGTTGCCATTACTGCCGGAACCGTACAGCCAAAACCGATCAGCATCGGAACGATACTTCTTCCAGAGAGTCCGATCTTTCGTAATAACTTATCCATAAAAAACGCAACACGGGCAATGTATCCACTGTCCTCCATCAGAGACAGGAAGAAAAACAATGTCACAACGATTGGCAGAAAACTTAAAATGCTTCCAACTCCTGTAAAAATACCATCAATTATAAGGTCATGCAACACTTCATTGACACCTGCAGCAGAAAGGAGCTGATCCACTGCTGCTGTCAGCGCATCAATCCCCATCTGTAAAAGATTCTGAAGTCCGGCGCCTATCACATGAAACGTCAGATAAAATACGATCAGCATGATACCGATAAAACATGGGATTGCTGTATATTTTCCAGTCAGAATTCGGTCAATCTTCTCACTTCGTATCCGCTCTCTGCTCTCTTTTGGTTTCACCACCGTCTTTTCACAGACTTTTTCAATAAATGTAAACCGCATATCGGCAATAGCCGCACTCCGGTCAAGTCCGCGCTCTTTTTCCATCTGTACGATCAGATGTTCGATCGCTTCTTTTTCGTTTTCATCCAGGCGAAGTTTTTCTAAGATCAGGTGATCTCCCTCAATGATTTTTGATGCTGCAAAACGGATCGGGATCTGTGCCTCTTTTGCATGGTCCTCGATCAGATGCGAAACTGCATGGATACAGCGGTGCACGGCTCCTCCAAAGTCACTCTCATCACAAAAATCCTGCCTTCCCGGACGTTCCTGATATTTTGCAATGTGAAGCGCATGACGTACCAGCTCATCCACACCTTCATTTTTTGCCGCTGAGATCGGTACGACCGGCACGCCAAGCATTGCCTCCATCCCGTTGACATCCACGGAACCCGAATTCCCGGTCATCTCATCCATCATATTTAATGCGATGACCATCGGAATATCCATCTCTAAAAGCTGCATGGTCAGATATAGATTTCGTTCAATGTTTGTCGCATCAATGATATTGATCATCGCCTTTGGCTTATCATCAAGTACAAAATTCCTCGAAACGATCTCCTCACTGCTATATGGCGACATCGAATAAATACCCGGAAGATCTGTCACCGAGGTATTCGGATGCCCTTTTATCGCCCCGTCCTTTCGGTCAACTGTCACTCCCGGGAAATTTCCGATATGCTGGTTTGAACCGGTTAACTGATTAAACAATGTAGTTTTTCCACAATTCTGGTTACCGACAAGTGCATAGGTCAGTTTTTCCTGCTCCGGCAGTGGTCTTCCATCTCCCTTCACATGGTATTTCCCCTCTTCTCCGAGTCCCGGATGCACGGACTGATTGATGTTTTTTGCACCTTCATGTCTGCGCGAGCGCTCACTGATCAGTTCAATTTCAATCTGCTCCGCATCCGAAAGCCGCAGTGTCAGCTCATATCCATGAATCTGCAGTTCCATCGGATCTCCCATCGGTGCAAATTTAATGACGGTTACCTCTGCCCCCGGTATTACTCCCATATCTAAAAAATGCTGTCTTAATGCCCCTTCTCCCCCGACTACTTTAATCACAGCACTTTTTCCGATTTCTAATTCTTTTAGCGTCATTTTTCTTTATCCTTCGTGTTGATATTGATAATCTTTATCGATTATACACTGTTTCCATGAAAAAACAAAGAATTATTTTTTTATTATTATGGAAAAACCGTGACTAAGGTGCTAGAATAACCTTCGGAAAATATATAAGGAAGAAATTTGTCTTTCAAAAAATCATATAGATATGGAGATTGGTGTGAAAAATAAGATCTTTACGAAAACGAGTACATCTGATGCACATTTATACAGCAATCAGGATCTGCGGAAACTATTGGTTCCGATCATCGTTGAGCAGCTGCTTTCCTCCCTGATGGGAACTGCCGACACAATGATGGTCAGCAACGTCGGCTCTGCCGCCATTTCTGCAGTATCCCTCGTGGATTCCATCAATATTTTAGTCATTCAGGCACTCTCCGCACTCGCTGCAGGAGGTGCGATCCTGTGTTCCCAGTATCTTGGGAGCAGCAACAAAAAAGCTGCCAATGAATCAGCCAGACAGGTGCTTTTTGTCATGACCGTTTTATCCGTGACATTGTCTGCCATCTGCCTTTTATTCCGTGGTCCGCTGCTTCACGTCATTTTCGGTGCCGTGGAGACAGATGTCATGACAAATTCTCAAATTTATTTTCTATTTACCCTGTTATCCTTTCCTTTTATCGGACTGTATGATGCCGGGGCCTCGATCATGCGCGCCCAGAATAACAGCAGGGAACCAATGATCATTTCCATCATTTCCAATTTCTTAAACATCGGTGGAAATGCTATTTTGATTTTTGTTTTCGGGATGGGCGTGGAGGGTGCCGCAATTTCAACCCTCGTATCCCGCATCTTCTGCGCTGTTGTCGTGATCTACAAGCTGCGCAGTGAAGAGGAACCGATCTTTATTAAAAATTATGCCGCAATCCGTCCTGATTTTTCACTCATCAAAAAAATACTGTTCATCGGCATCCCGTCCGGGATCGAAAACAGTATGTTCCAGTTCGGTAAACTCGCGATCCAGTCTACGGTCTCCACACTTGGAACCGTCGCCATCGCTGCACAGGCAATGACAAATATCCTCGAAAATCTAAACGGTGTCGCCGCAATCGGTGTCGGCATTGGACTGATGACTGTGGTTGGACAGTGTCTCGGTGCCGGCAGAAAAGACGAGGTCATTTATTACATCAAAAAACTTTCCTGGCTCGCCGAGGCAGCGATCGTGATCAGCTGTCTTACTGTGCTTGCCCTGACAAAACCAATCACCCTGTTAGGCGGCATGGAAGCGGAAAGTGCTGACCTGTGTTTTAAAATGGTCATCTTTATCACGATTACCAAACCGATCTCCTGGGTATTATCTTTTATCCCGGCATACGGCATGCGTGCAGCCGGAGATGTCAAATTCTCCATGATCACCTCCTGCTGCACCATGTGGCTCTGCCGTGTGAGCCTTTGTGTCTATCTCTGCCGTGTTTGGGGATTTGGCCCGATTGCAGTCTGGATCGGTATGTTTGCCGACTGGACGCTCCGCGCCATCGTATTTTCGATACGCTTCCACGGAAGGAAATGGTTAAACCACCACATTATCGACTAAACAAACGCCTGTCTGATGCTGTCATAATGAAGGAATTTTCCTTCCTCCCCAAGTTTTTTGATCTCCTCAGCGGAAGCAAACAGATATCCATCTGTTTCTTCCTCCTGGAGTTTGATATCTGACTCGTCAAAATCAGCAGAAAAACGATACACATCCACAAAATAGTTATCCCCTTCTCCCGGATTATCTCTACGGTAGGTAAACAGATATCCGCCATCCCACGCAGCAACATCCAGTCCGGTCTCCTCCCTGATCTCACGGAGTACTGCAGTCTTAGAATCCTCTCCCGCCATCGCAGCACCGCCGGAAACCTCCCAGCAGCCCGGTGCCCACGCTTTTGTCATAACACGTTTGGTGATCAGGAAACGTCCATCCGTTCTTTTTATCACGCCAAGTACGGTCAGATGATATTCGCCATCCTTTAAACACCAGTCATTCCGTTTCATCGTTCTGCCGGTGCGCTCTTTTTTTTCATTGTAAATATCCCAGAATTCCTGTTTTTCTGTCATCTGTATTTTCCTCATTTCATTTTTCTCGTGCTGCTTCGATATTTTTATCATAACAAACCTCACGTCCCTCAGACAGATCTGTTATTTTATATCCCGTTACTATCACACGGTAGCACGTCAAAGTGCCCTTATCTCTATTATAAACAAAAATCCGGTTTCGGCAACTTATTTAAAAAAAACAAATTCACCGATCAGATAAAAAATACCACTCAGCAAGAACGCCATGCCTAAAATAAAGGTCAGCAGATCTTCCATCTGAAAATTTTTCCGCAGATAACACAGTTTTTTTGGATTCTCCTCATTAATCCGGATCGTATAAATTTTTCCTTTTTCCAGCGATTTTTTTTCTTTCCGCGTAATCCTCTCCATCGTGCACTGGCGGAATTTTTTTTCCTGATAATGATAGGAAAACAGCGCATACGTTCTGACACGATCGCCCATTTTCTTTGTCACTGTTTTCTCAAATACCGCATCCACAGGCACCCTGCAATGGATGCGCGCACGCCATTTCCGAAATTCGATTCCAACTAACAGTGTCCCATACACTACCCCGATTATCCCCAGTAAAATAAATGTTACATTCATACTGGTCTCCCTTCCCAAAACCTCCTGTGTCACCCCGGCAGACTCTGTGCTACGCAGAGTGCACCCCAGCCCTCTTATGTCAAGTTAATGTCAACAACTTTTTTGAGTCAAAATAGCTGAAAGCCGCATAACTTCGTTGGGGTTATGGTAAGTTAGTGTCAAGTCAGAGTGAATTGGTGGTAAATTAGTGTCAAGTTGCTTTGGGGAGGTTTACTCCTCCCCAAAAGCATAATTCCATTCAATCTCTACTCTCTTGTCCCTGTATATGATAACCTTTTTAATAAATACATCCACCGCTTCCTGCGTCAGCTTTTCCATCTGAGAAAACCGGATAATCTCTTTCATATCCTGTTTCGGTCGGTTGTATTCCTCCGTAAACCTGCCAAATGCAAGCTCTGCTTCTTCTATTTTACATGACAGCTCCTCCATCTGTAAAGCGATTCCATCCGCCCTGCTGCGGTATTCTCCGGCTTCTATCTGCTTTACAGCATAGTTTTCGTACAATGTATCTTTCTCTGTCTGCAAACCCCGATACTGCGTCCGATAATTACCCAGCTCTTTATTCAGCCTGTTCCATTCTTCTTTCTGAAATTGTTCAAGACTCTCACGCTGTTTTATCAAATCTCCACGGCGCATCAACTCCCGGTACAATTCCGTCAACACAATCTCTTCCAGAATGTCTGCCCTAAAATAAGTACAGCAGTCCGGTATCTGCAGCAGGGAATGTTTCCTGCACCAGAAATGATTTGGCATCTTACCATTGTTTCTCTGCGGTTTATAGTTGATCGCATATCCACACCCGCCACAATATATTTTCCCTGTCAGTGGGTGTTTTTCCCGTTTCCTTTTCGTGGACTGTTCCGGGCGGTAAGCAGATGCAAGTGCAAATACCTCCGGCGTTACCAGCGGCTCGTGATGATCTGTAATGACTTTCCACTCCTCCTTTGGCACAGCAATCCCGTTTTTACTTCCAACAGACTTGCGGACTGATTTACCGTAAGCCATTTCGCCCAGATAGAAACGGTTATTCAGGATTCCCCTCACAGCCGTATTGCTCCATGCAGGATGCTCCTTTGCCATTTTCCTCTCAGGATAACGCATCTGTGTGATAGTCGGCGTGTGTTCCGCAATCAGTTCCTTTGCTATCTGCGTACTGCTCATTCCCTTTTCTGCCAGTGAAAAGATATGGCGGACGATTTCTGCTTCCTTTTCATTGACAATCACCGTATTTTTTTCAGTTGTACTCTTGGCATAGCCAAAAGGAACCTGTCCGAATACATATTCCCCATTTGCACATTTATTTTGAAATGAAGTTTTTACTTTGACTGATATATCCTTGCTGTACAGGTCATAAAGAAGCGTCTGGAAAGCAGTATCCAGCGGGGTGGTACTTCCTTCATGCTCCCTGCTGTCATAATGGTCATTTACGGCAATGAACCGCACTCCCATAAAGGGGAAAATCTGGTTGAGATAATCACCCAGTTCTATGTAATCCCTTGCAAACCGGGACATATCCTTTACCAGAATACAACTGATTTTACTCTGCTTTACCTGTTTTAACATTTCCTGCAGCCCCGGTCTGTCCATATTCGTACCGGAAAAACCGTCATCACAAAATTCTGCAACCTCCTGTCCCATTAGTTCAGCATCATTTCTGATATAATCTAAAAGCATTTTCCGCTGATTGGAAATACTGTTGCTTTCCCGCTGCTCTGTGGAAGCTTTACCGTCCAGGGCATCATCCTCTATGGAAAGGCGGAGATAGATTGCAATCTTCCTGCTGTCTGTCATTTTTTCACCTGCCTTTCCACCAGTGCATCACTGTATGTAAATAAGACTTCCACCCTTTTCCCCGGATACACATAGATTTTATCTATCAGCGATTCAATAAGCTCCCTGGTAAGTACCTGTTCATTCTTTAGTTTTATCAATACACGGACTGCTTTCAGATAGGTTTCTCCGTCACGCTCAAGGCTTACTTCCTGCTCTCTGAAGTTCTTCTCCTGCTTCTCCAAATCCCGCAGCCTATTTTCTTTGCACATCTTATACTCCACATAGTCTTTCTGTGAAAGATTGCCCATGCGGTATGCCATATACTTATCACTTTCTTCCTCTGCAAGTCTTTCTTTTGCGTAAGTTACGGATCGAAGGCTCCGCTCCAGCTCCTGCTTTTTCTGCCAGATGATTTCTCCTGCCTTATCCAGATATATTCTCTTTTTTTTCAGACTGGTATCAAACTCTTTTTCTAACAGTGAAAAAAGAATATCCGTCAGCACATTTTGGGGGATACGGTTAGAGGACGGACAACTATCCGTCTTGGTCGCCCCGCCGTTTAAGCAGAAATATCCATCTATCCGCATCCTGCTGCCATCTGCATAGTGCTTCACATAGCTGTGTCTTGTCATTTTCCGCCCGCATACGCCGCAGTACAGCACCTTGTCAAAAATATTTTCTCCGATTGGGCAACCTTCCGTTGGATGAGCATGGCTTTTTGTCTGCTCCCGCAGTTTCTTCCTTACTCCGGCCGCTCCCTTCCCAATCTCCGGCGTGATCAGCGGCTCATGGGCTTCTTCTTTTACCACCCAGTCATCTTCCGGCTTGTGAATGCGGTTATTTTCATCCCTTGCAGTAATGCTGGTCTTTCCCTGTACCAGCTTTCCAGCGTAAGTGTCACTTTTAATAATGCGTTCCACACCACTTTTATCCCATCCTTTGTAAGCTGCATCCGGTGGGCAGTAGACCTCTCCCGTTTTGTGATAGACCGCCGGCGGATTGATCTTACGAGTGTTCAGATCATCCGCAACTGCCGTATAGCTTTCCGTCTCAATAAATCTCTGAAAAATGTATCTGACAATCTCCTCCGTATTTTCATCCGGTATCAGCCTGCGTACTTTGCCCTCCCAGACTGCTTTATACCCATAAGGTGCAGGACCGCCCACATAGGAGCCTTCTTTTCTTCTCTGTGCCAGAGAAGCTTTCGCTTTCACGGAAAAATCCTTAGCATACATATCATTTACCAGATTCTTGATTTCCGATACCATCTGTTTCGTTTCATTGCCGCCTGCCCCGGTATCAAAGCCATCCGCCACTGCTATGAAACGCACACCAAGGAATGGGAAAATCTTCTCAATATAATTTCCGGCTTCCAGATAATTTCTGCCAAAACGGGACAGGTCTTTTACGATCACACAGTTAATGTCTCCCATGCGGACATCCTGCATCAGCCGCTGAAACGCACCCCGGTTAAAATTGGTTCCCGTCTTTCCCAAGTCGATATAACAGTCTACCACTTCAATTTTATCCGTATGTTTTCCGTTCCATTCCTCAATGAATTTCTTTGCAATCTCTATCTGTACCTCTACTGATTCATTCTTTGAAGTTTGCCTGCAAACTTTTTTGTCTATATCTGCGGAGAGTCTGGCATAAATACCAGCCTTATACTGCCTGCTCTTTTGATTCTTAGCAGCACTCGCGGGTGTGTCCGAACCTTTTCCCGCTGACTGCCTCTTTGATGTTCTTCCCATACTCATGCACTCCTTTCCCTGCCGCTTTCCTGCCCCGAAAGTGCAGTGACATATTCCTGCATGATCCGGTATTCATCCCGAAAATAAAACTCTATCTCAAGTCTTTTATCCTCGAACACATAAATCCGCTTTACCAGACTCGTCAAAGTATGCCGGTCAATTTCAGCAAGCTTCAGGGAATCCTGAAATTTTGCCAGCCTTGAAGCACTGACTACACCTTTCTGCAGCATCCGCCGTATCATGTCCTGTTGCTGTTCCTGTGCTTTCTCCAGTTCTTGTGCCTTGCGCTGAAACTCCTTGTGCAGACGTTCAAATTCTTCCTTTGTTACGACATTCTGCCTTAGATCGTCATAGAGTCCTGCGCAGAGACCGTAATACTTATCCTGCTCCTGTTTCAGCCGCGTAAGCTCCTTCTGGCATCCCGCAACTGCTTCCAGATTTGTCTCTTTTTCTTTCGCCTGTTCAAAAAGTTTACTCTGCGCTAAAAAGTCATTGGCATATCTGCGAACCGCAATGCCCACCAATTCCTTTAAAGTATTTTCCTCTATGCTGTGGCGGCTGCATCCCTCGCCCCGGTTTTTTGTGGAACAGATATAGTACACCTTATTGGATTCCTTATACCGGACTCTGCGCCGCACCATCTGTTCTCCGCAGTCCCCGCAAAACAGAAGTCCCATGAATGGACTTAAGCTTTTGCTTTCCGGGCTTACCCGTCCGTCCGTCTGAAGAAGATTCTGTACCGCTTCAAAATCACTGTCTGAAATAATAGGCTCATGGGTATTTTCCGCACGCACCCATTCTTCCTTTGGTTTCTCAACACTCTTTTTCACCTTATAATTGACTTTCTCTGTCTTGCCTTGCAGCAGGTGCCCCAGATAAACTTCATTGGTCAGGATACGCTTTACCGATGAACTGCTCCACTGTGAACCGGAGCCGCCGGTAAACCCGCCCCGGTAGTTAAGCCCCGTAGACTTTTTATATTCTTTCGGGGAAAGAATGTGCAGCTCGTTCAGCTTCTTTGCAATGGCAGACACCGCCATTCCCTCAATTTTCCACCGGAATATCCTGCGTACAATCTCTGCCGCATAATCATCCACCACCAGCTTGTTCTTATTCTCCGGAGACTTGCGATAGCCATATACGGCAAAAGGTGATAAGCATTCCCCGGCTTTCCGTTTCACTGCAAGCTGGCTTTTTACCTTGGTGGAAATGTCCCGGCAATAAGAATCATTGATAAAATTCTTGACCGGAATCACGATCTGGCGTTCTCCGGTGTCTGCCGATATGCTGTCGTAATGATCAGTTAAGGCAATGAAACGCACACCAAGAACCGGGAATATCTTTTCCAGATACCTCCCGGCTTCAATGTAATCGCGCCCAAAACGGGACAGGTCTTTCACAACCACGCAGTTAACCCTGCCCGCTTCAATATCTTTCATCATTCTGTTAAATTCTGGTCTGTCGAAATTACTGCCGGAAAAGCCATCATCTACATAAATGTCATAGAGTTCAATATCCTCCTGTTCATTTAAAAAGGAACGGATCAACTCCCTCTGACTTCCTATGCTGTTGCTTTCGGCTTTAGATACGCCATTTATCATGGCGTTGCCATCATGCTCCGCTTTCACATTGTCATCTCTGGAAAGACGCAGATACATGGCGGCAAAGAATTTAGATTGTTCTTTCATGTTATCACTCCTGACTTTTTTGTTAGGGGGAAGCCGGTGGCTTTTCCATTCCATAAAATCAGGAGTTACGCTGATTTGTCCTGATATTAGGTTAGCATAGATAAGAGGATTTTTCAATCCAAATATAAATTTTTCAAATATGAATTTCGGATAACCTTTGCAGATATTCCGCCATTTTATCATCTATGCTGGCTCCGTCTTTTTGGAACCTGACCTTAACTACATAATCACCGATCCGATTGACATAGACATTGTTCGTCTGCCTTGCAAACGCATCCAGCTTCTTCTCCACAGGCAGGGATGTATCAATCTCTATGTCCCTCAAATCAGTCAGAGTGGAAATATCTACCGTCCTTATATCCACGGCAGCCATTTCTTCAAGTCTTTCCTTTGTCAGTTCCAAGGCTTCTCTCCTTTCCGGACAGCATAATCTTGCTGCTATCTAAGTCTATTCTTTTACCGGATTGTCCTATGCTATAGCATTTTTCACAGCACTACATCCCTGTTATTTCTTCCAATGCTCTCATACATTCTTATAGCCCCAGCAACTGCAATACAGGCCGCCAGAAACATAACAGCAAGGGTGCCTGCTGCAGCACCCACAACGATCAACACGATTTTCATTCTTCTTCCCACTCCTTATCCATAAAATAACTGTCTGTTTTCTTCCTTATAATAAAGTCTTCCACATCTATAAGCCTGTCCGTGACCGGCATGGTCGGCAGGGTATTCAGAATTTCTGCCCGGTATCTGCCACGCAGGGATGCTCTGCTGTCTAAGATAGAAAATACCGCCGTGTCCTGTTCCCTGCGGATGCCACGCCCGAACCACTGTCTGAGTTTAATCAGCATTTCCGGGATAATGATGTCCCTGCGGTATAAATCAAAGTCCTCATACTGGTTTCTCTGGTATTCCATGACCGGATCCGGCACGGGAAACGGCAGTTTTACTACAATTAGGCTGGAAAGGATATCCCCTGCAAGGTCAATTCCCTCTCCGGCACTGTCACTGGCAAACAACACTCCGTTTCCGCTTCTTCTAAAGCTACTTATTACATCCAGTCTGCCTCTGCCCATAAGAAACAGCGGATAATCAGAAAGCTGCTCCTTCAGACCATAGAACACCCTTTCCATGAGCCAATAGGATGTAAAAAGGATCAGGGTATGCCCATGAGTGGCAGACACTATCTGCAATATTTCCTCCATGACCGCCTGTATGTATCTGTCATCCCGGATATTCGGAAACGGCATACGCTCCGGTATATAGAGCAGACCGTTACTCTGAAAATCAAAGGGTGAGGGCTTGCTGGTTTCCATGATTCTTGATAAAGCTGCAAAGGAAAGCCCTGTCATTCTCTTAAAGTGCCCAAAATCCCCCCAGACTGACATTGTGCCGGACGTAATAATAACCGGTATCGGTCTGCTCCAGATGTCACGGAATAAAACCTGTTCCAGTTCCATTGGAACCGCACACAGGGCAAGCCTGCCGTTCTCCCTCTTTTCCATCCAGCAGATTGCATTTCCGCTGTTTAGAAATACGGTCAGCTTGTCCGTCAGCTCCTGACAACGTTTTTTCAGGCCCTGCATCCGCATTTTCTGTCCGCTGTTTTCCTGATAGGATAAGGGAAGCTGCTCTAAAGCCTTTGCCATGTGCCTTATGTAAATTTTTTCCATGGAACCTATCACTATTTCAATCCTGCTTCCCTCTCTGGTGTGGTTTCCTGCTAAATCTCCCGCCAGTCTGTCAAATATCTGTCTGTTATATTCCGCAATACAGTAAGTTCATCCATGCCTGTGGTTCTTCTGTTCACTTCACTCAAACCCACGATAAATTCCGCATCCTGCTCGTCCCAGACTGTGCTATACATCTGTCTTGCGGCATCTATCAGCTTGTGGGACTCATCAAACACCATTGCCCCATATCCCGAATTTTCTTAAAATTCATAAATCTACATAAAAGCGAATAAGGACATGACTTATTGCAGCGAAACACGTTGATTCTGCCTTTTACATAGGGTGTCAGCACGGCATCATCCAAATCAATCCTGTCAAATTCCTGCTCCCCAAGCCTTGCCAGTTCCAGTATCAGCTCGGCATCTGCTTCTCTCTGCAAATTTTTTATGGATGTCTCATATATCTTCAATCTGGAGTCACAGACATAATGCCGTTTTCCTTTCCGCACCACAAAAGATAATGGTTTGTCAATTACATGGTGCTCTAAAAGGATGCCGGATATCTGCGGTATGTATTCCTCTGTCAATGCTTTCTGCAGGGCTATAGTGGATGTTGATATGACTGCCGGAGCCTTCCTGTTTGAATAAATGTTATGTACCGTCAGTGCAAGGATATATGCGTGAGTTTTTCCTGTCCCCACTTCCGCCTCACATAAAGCCAGTTTGTTTTCCTGCAATGCCCGGAGCATTTCAAGAGAAAGTTCTTTCTGTTTTACCCTCAGATTCATTCCATGTTTCGGTAAAATCTCATCAAATAAATTAATAATTCTTCTGCACTCTTTGCCATCGTTACGCCTCCTAAAATTTCTTAGTGCCATAAAGCAGCACAGGAATAGGCTGGAAGGTATCGGTTTGGCTTTTTACTAACAAAAATGAGTTTCCATCCAGCCCATGATTTCTACTGCTTTATAAAAAGGTGCATCAGCCATCCTGCCAGTAAGCAGGCATCATAAAAGCCGCCCACATTCTTTCTCAAACGTGGGTGTGCATTTTCCCGTCACTTATGCGGGCCATCACTGGAAGTATCATTATCTCCGACCGGTATCATCGCATCCTGCCCCACCACGGGCAGTAAAGCCACAGGTAGTTCCCGCTCAGGATAGTGCGGTTCTTTTCACACTGATCCGTCATGGCGTACCCTGACTTGTGCTTTCCGGCTCTCCGGCCGGTCGGATGTGTGCCTGATGCACAGATATGAAGTTGTCAAAGTGCAGTAAAAGGGGAATATTTTAGACAAAAGAAAACCCCTTCACCTAATTCGCCGCTAGGTAAAGGGGTCTGCCGAAAAAAATTTATTTTTTACAATAATTTTCTCAGTTTCTCTAATATCTTATATTTTCTTGACTGTAAGGTTGTTCTGGCTATTCCTAATTTCTTCGCCAGTTCCACCTC
>ERZ780157.2217-NODE-2217-length-18631-cov-4.349322_pt1 | contig 18631 bp, 31 predicted proteins | sample MGYA00511169_ERZ780157 | MGnify/ENA primary metagenome ERZ780157 (study PRJEB29588, sample SAMEA1965149) | human gut metagenome | biome: human gut; feature: human-associated habitat; material: faeces | place: Denmark | collected 2008/2010 ... | reverse complement strand
GCTTCGACAAGGTCTCTCCTTGTTGACCAAGCAGTGGAGCTCTTCTTCCTTCTTGTTCGCTACTAGGCTACTAAGGAAGTGACGGGTCTTCCTGCGTTACTCTTCACTTGCCCCACCGCTGGCTGGAGTAACATCGCCAGATCCCCCATAGAGCTTCCACTGCTCAAGGAGGACCAGCCTCTCATTCTGCTCCTCGAACGACTGACCTCTCCTCTTGCGCGTGCTGATGTTCTTCCGAAGCGCATCGATCTCTTTGTCAATGCTCTTCTCTGACCTTCCCGCCAATGTCCGCAGGGAGTGGGTTAAGGAGTCCCCCAGTTCCCCAACCAGCAGCAACCCCTTCATCCCCAACTCCCTGGACTTCAACGCGTCGAGAAACGAAGCCTTGCTGGGAGTCTCTTGAGGAATGTCATCCACCATGGATGTTGTGTACTGCGCAAACGACTCCCTTGAACGCGTGAGAGTTCGCAGACGCTCTTCACCAAGGGACGAAGAATACGTTCATACTCTTCTGCGACGTTCATGCACTCATCTCTGAGTGATGGAGCAATCTCCACAGGAACGGGTTACAGGCCGCAGCGATGCAGTAAACTCGTCTCTGGTTATCTCGAATAGTGAGACATGCAGTCTCCAGCTCGAAGAACGCTCTTGAGTATCAGAGCCGGGACGGAGTTGCCTTCTGGCTTCTCCAGGACTAGAAGCTTCCAGTCTTCTTCTGCATCCCGGTTCTCTGATAATCCTTCTGTAATTGCAGATCCGTTATGCTCTCGAAGGTGCTGTCTAGCAGCCTGTGATTCCCTCTGTGCTTCATTCACAAGTGTTCCTAAAGTGGCAGAGATTACCGTCTATTCCTTTCAGTTTCCGATCTGTCATTACCAAACGGCTGATTTGTGGAACCATATGGATTGTCATATCGGGAGATTATGTGTTTCTGTACTTTCTTTCTTTCTTCCTTGGACTTGTTTCTCACACCACTTATTTGTTGGATCCAACACTATTCTAGTTGTTGTTTCAGACCCAATAGCCGTTTCACTGATGGAAGGGCGTTTCACTCTATCTATTGCAAACCCGTCCATTTAGAAGTGCTCATATACGAATCAAGAACAGATGTAAGATCGCATTCTATTATATAGGGAGACATAACGTTCCTTATTGGTTATTGCTTTCAGTAATCTCGCGGAGAATCCGGTCGTCGGCTATCTGGGAGATATGTGGTGTTTATCTGCATCCTCTTGATTGTGCATGCTATTGTACTCAGGTGTGCTGAAGAGAAGCCGTGTAACACCCAATACTTCCATTCAGAGAGAATGGAGCGTTTGAAGCCCCGGCCATTTCGTCATGGCAGTAAAGTCATCGTTAAACAGAGAATGATCTTTCCACAGAAGCTATTAAAGCACCCTGGCTGGAGTGATCCGTGAAGATCCTCTTGAGGTTAGGGAATTCATTGCAGTGATGACTGAGGTATGTTGCCGTTGATATACCTAGTCTCTGCTGGTACTTGATCAGGTATCGTCTTGCTTCTACCGTTGAGCGGTTGATCATCTCATTGGCACTCGAAGCCCCTGACGTCAAGAAGTAATGACGCAGGTCTTCCTCCACCAGATTCCCAAAAGACTCTACTGTTGGGTCTTCAACGGAAACGCCCAAAGGAAGACTGCGGGTGTACTCATCCGTGAAGAGCTGGTGGAGGTGAGTGAAGGGCCGTTCAAACAACGCCAGTCTCGGTCCGAACGCAGCATCCACAGCCCCATGCGGGAAGTGGAGGAGCATATCGTCGGAGTCTTCATTGGGATCATCACCAACAGAGTGATTCTGATCATAACCTATTGGCATTGTGCAATAGCGGATGGCACATCTGGAGCCTTCCTAAGAGTATTCTGTCTTGGTACGTTGCTCTCTGCAACGTAGCGAACAGCCACCTGAGGACTCTTCCAATCCCCCATCAGGCGAGTCTCTTCATTATTCGCCCCAAGCGATCCCAGAATGGTAGCTCCACTTCTGCGGTATGTATGAGTGGTGTATCGCTGGTAATCATCCTTCTCCAAAATCTGAGCTATCTCTTTCGACAGCTCGTCCAATTGGTTCTTGCCAATAACGGCTCTTTCATCTGCGTATTCTACGGAACCGAAATGTAGTGGTGTCACTATGACCCAGTTTCAGTAGCCCAGGATACGATGTACAACTCCTTAGCCTTGATCAAGAGGGAGAGATCTTGCTTCTTCTCCCTTACGGGCAACCTCTTGATCGTCCCGAGATTGTCCGAGGCACTCTCCACGATGCTGGTCAACTCCAAATCAACGTCCTTCGCCTTCATCTTCTTCACGTGAGGATACTCCCAACCCCTATGGAGAGCTGTTACCAGTTCTGTACTGGCTCGCTTTACTCTCATCGCCAGCGCCAGAATAGCCTCTCTTCTGTCTTCTCAAGAGGAGGGGCAATGGTTAGCATCTCCCTGGGCAGGGTTGGAGCAGAGGAGACCTCATCACGCAATCTTCCTCTCTTGTAGCAGTTCACCTTGACTCTGTCGTTAAAGTACCCTCTCTGAGTATGTAGTTTCGGATACATATACCGAAACCACGAGAAGAGGTTGGCAGTGGCTTCATGTCATAACGAGCTACAAATTGGTACTGTCCTTTTGATCATCGCTCTCAGGGTGATCTCCGGACACGTGTTCTGATTCGATGGATACTCCGTTGTCAAACCATCTCTATGGCTATTGCATTGGACATGATTATTTCTTGGTTCATCCATTGATGAAGTGTTGTACGCGCACTATTTGCTGTCATTGGATTCCTCTTGGAAATGATGACTCTGTCTTCACGGTTAATTAGTCTTCTATTTCTTAGGTGATATCACATGAGTGTCAACAATGCTATACTTTGTTTTCAACACTATGAAACACTGATCACTTCCCATGCCCCATGACAAAACACAACTCACAGCGAGAAAGGAAAAATGAAAACAAACACAAGGAGCAATAAGCAATACCATAAATCACTGCAATTCTTACTTCTTAGACATGATGTCAGAAAGCCAGTCCAGACCCTCATACAAACCATCACCACTCGTAGCACAGCAAGCCTGAATATACCACTGACGACCAGTCAACTTCTGGAGACCCAACTTCTCAGTCAGATCGGGAGCAGACATAGCGTGAGGAAGATCCTGCTTGTTAGCGAACACCAACAGATCAGCGTCCTTCAACTCCTCCTCCTGAAGCATCTTGTGCAACTCAGTCTTCGCGTCGTCAATACGAGCCTTATCGTTCGAATCGACCACGAAGATCAAACCCTGAGTGTTCTGATAGTAGTGTCTCCACAAGTTACGAATCTTATCCTGACCACCAACATCCCACACAGTGAACGAAATGTTCTTGTACTCCACAGTCTCCACATTGAAACCAATAGTCGGAATGGTAGTCACAACCTCACCCAACTTCAACTTGTACAGAATCGTTGTCTTACCAGCAGCATCAAGACCAACCATCAGGATACGCATATCCTTCTTCATCTTCAGGAATCTTCCCAACCAATTACCCATCTATACAAAACGGTTAACAATGAGTTCTAACACAACACAGTATGTCCTTCACACGCTCATCATCACAATGGAATATTCACTTACGATATACAATCAGTATATAACAAGAAATATGAAATGCGATACTCCAAATGGATTCATCTAACCTCGTGTGAGCTATTGTTCATTCGCCTCCAATTCCTCTCATTCTCAATAGAGGTTTGCTATTCTTGTATCTCTCAAAACAGCCCTAGTCAAACTCGTTTAACTCTTCTCTTTTGCATTACGTGTGCCTAGTAGTCTATGGGAGCAATTTCTCATTGTTTCCCGGGATTGATTGATCCCACTCTTGTCTCTTCTCTGCCATTACTGAACGATCCATGTAGTATCAATTGGGATATCTTTCATTTGTGTCTGTGATTTGTATGTGTCTCTTCCTAACTGTTCCTGATATCCGTAACTAAACATACAAGGATGAATATCCCATAATCCACATGTATATCCCTGCAGCGATTCGGACACAGTCTTTTATGGATCCTATTTCTGCGATTATCATACTTGGTACCCTACCGGTATTCTGTTGTGATTGTAGGACTAGTAGTGGCGGGTCTGATTGCACTCTTTACAGAGTGTGTAGTCCTTATGTGCCACTCCTGCCATCACAGCGCTCACGAGCATACTCTAGTATCCATTGTGATCTTAGAACACAACGCGTATCTCGTGTCTTCCCCTCGATCTCTCGTACCAATCAAGAAGAATGCTATCGGGTAATTACGGTGGAGGACGTTTCGATTTTGTAATGCAGTCATATAGTAGTTGAAGGATTTGGCAGACTTCTCTGTAACTGATTGCTGTCCCATCTGTATTGAAGAGTTTCAATCTCACAGTGACGATATCGTTGTATTCTCTATCATCCCCGTTTTCCTGCATAGTGTTTGCTCGCGTGTAATCATGTGTTCCATAAGCAATGCATCGATCAATGGATTCAGTTTGGTTTGCATTGAACTCTCACTTGTAGCTGTAATTCCCTCTGTCCACTGTGCAAGCACGATATGTTTGATTACGCTCCTCAACGCCGTTCATCAGAGACGGTAATCCGTGTGAGTGGGTCGTCGCTGAGCTAGTCTCTCCCATCTGGTCTTTTACTCATTTACTGTTTCATTTGTTTCCACTCCCATTCTCGTACTCTTTCGCATGATCTGTGACCACTTCAGTACTCTCTTATCTCTGCGATCAACCACCAATCGGCTCTGATCATACCCCTGCACGTGCAGTCATTTCCCCTCGTTTCTCCACTACTGTTGAACGAACACTCCCGCTCTATAGCAAATCGGATAGCATGTCCTACCCGTCATCTGACATATCCGAAGATGAGGAAGATCATGCCATGGATAACATCCGTGCCATGCTCCAGAACTATTACGGCACGGAGCAAACCGAGGAGGTGAAGGAGGAGGATTACTACGACATGGACAGCAAGGTGTTCGACAAGGACAAGTACATTCCTGTTTTCTCCCCTGCTCTTCCTGTGACGACATAGAAAATACTGAAGGAACAGTCGCTCCCCGAGCTCATCAAAACGAACATCAAGGTGATCACCGAGGCAAAACAGCTGGATTCGGACATGCAGAAGCTCGTTTACGAGAACTACAGTCGGTTCATGAGCGCATCCAAGACGGTGCGCACGCTCCAAGTATCTTTGGTGTGGGTCGGTGACCGGTAGGAAAACGTGGGCGATATGGAGAAGCGCATGTCCTCGCTGATGGAGAAGGTCCAGAGCGTGTCGTCGACGACGAATGCCATCGGCACGAGTCTTGACGCGAATCGAACGAAGGTGAACAAGCTGGTGAGCGTGAAGCGTCTCCTGAAGAAGCTGCAGTTCCTGTTCGATCTCCCGTCGCGCTTGCAGCGGTAGGCACTACTCCTGTTGCTAATTCGCAGCTGTGTGGAGTTGGAGGCGTACGACCAGGCGGTGGACTACTACACGTCGTCGTCCCTGGTCCTCAACGACTATCGCCACATCCAGTCCTTCAACACGATTCAGGAATCCGCCGATGCGATCATGAGCAAGCTCAAGACGCACATGCTGCTCGCCATCCAGGAGCCGACGATCCGCATGACGCTGCTGGAGGACTACGTGCGCCTGCTGATGAAGCTGGGTCACCCGGTGGAGGACCTGTTCACGATCTACCTGAACTACCACCGCAGCAAGCTGGGCGACATCATCGACAAGTACCAGAAGCTGCAGGCGCTGAGCGACGACGAGAAGGAGATCATCGCGCTGTCGGGCTCGGAGGAGGAGGTGAACCAGCTGCGCGAGCGCCAGCGCGTGACGAGCGAGTACCCGCTGATGCAGTTCATGAGCATGCTGGAGAAGGTGGAGGCGTGATCGGGGTTTGACGGGTAGGAGTTCATCGACCTGCTGATCCACGTGACCATCGCCTACAAGGACATCTTCAAGGAGAACGAGGTGGCGGCGGATGGCGGCGATGACGATTAGGCGTCGCAGGTGTCGCTCGTGGCGTTCGTGCAGGATCTGATGAAACGGTACCTCCAGGCGGTGGGCGATCGCGTCGAGCAGGACCGCTCCTACGAGGTGGGGCATCCCCCGTTTTGTGACGCATAGCGTGTGCTGAAGGAGGACGTGATGTCGCCGTTCGGCGAGATCCGGTCGGCGCTGGACATGCTGAACCAGCACGTGACGAAGGTGGACAACATCGTGCAGAACACGGGCATTGTGGGCACGATGCAGACGATGGTCAAGACTGTGGTCAAGACGCAGGTGAGTGAGGTGGAGGCGGCTGAGGCGTAGTTGGCGGGCTCGTTCGACGCGTGTCGTGTTGCCTTCGTGGGGCTGGTTCAGAGCGAGGAGGAGAAGGTGCGCGCGCTGCCGCTCTACACCACGCCCAAGCCTGCTCCTGAGGTGGTCCCGTCCGTTGAAGTCGCCACCCAGCCTGCTCCTGAAGCGGAAGCGACCGCTCCGAACTCTGAGTCACCTGAGGCGGTTGCTCCGACGGCTGAGCCGATTGCTGAACAGACTGCTGAAACTCCCGCTGTCCAGACTGCTGAAACTCCTGAAACCCCCGCAGCGACCTCTCCTGAAGAGAAGACCCCGACTCCCGAGCCACAGCCCGCCGTGGAGGAGTCTCGTCCTCGTCGTAGGCGCAGCGCGGCGAACTGACCCGTAGTGAGCGAGGTGTCCAACGCGCTGTGCGACGACATCTCCGTGCTGCTGCGCCGCGTGGTGGAGCGCCTGAACAGCATGCTCTCCCTCGTCCAGATGACACTGCCCGACGCCATCGCCGCCTTCACCGAGTACTTCTACACGCAGATCCAGCAGACGCTGCTCTGGTTCGTGGCGCTGCTGCTGAAGGCGCAGAACACGCCCCACGCTCTGCTGTACGGCGAGTCGCGCGTGCTCTCCACGACGATCGACAAGAAGTGAGTGTGTTGCCATCCGTTGAGGAATAGACTGAGTGCGGTGGAGCTCAACGCGGCGCTGCTGTCCCAGCTCACGCCGCTCTCCTTCTCCTCTCGCGTGGCGCTCTGCCTGTTCGCGAGCTGTCGCACGCTGAGTCGCCAGTCCGTGAAGAACATCGTCCAGACGCTGATCGACTACACGCCCGAGGACCCCTCCGTCGACCAGGAGCGCCTGACGCTGAACATGAACATCTCCGGCATCGTCCACGTGACCAACGATGCGGCCAACGCGATGTTGCGGTGCTACTGTGTGGACCTGGCAAAGCAGTGCGCGGCGCTGTTCATGAAGGAGGTGATGAATGGCGAGGTGGATGGACGCGTGATGGACGCCTCGCTGCGCATCGTGCAGCTCCTCTACACGGCGTTCATGGACTGCAACGACGTGGTGTGCGACGCTGTGAGCGCGCTGCAGAAGGTGACGGAGGTGGTGGTGCTGAGCCACGAGGACCGCAAGGAACGCGAGGGCGACGAGCTGTACGAGTACATCGAGAAGTCGATGACGATGCGTGTGAAGATCGTCCCGACGGAGCTGCGAAGCACCATGGCTGACGTGTTGTCGTGTGTGCTGAAGTGCTTCGCGAAGAACGTGGGCGAGGAGATTCGAGCCAACGTGCTGTACGACTACCAGTACCGCTGCGTGGAGGTCAATCTGGCGTTCATCCTGACGATGACGCAGGGACTGCTGAAGGAGGTGTCGTTGCTGAAGGAGAGCTTCCTGGACACGGTGAACAGCGCGTTTGATCGCTGCTACGAACCAACCGAAGTGGATGGAGAGAGCCAGAAGAAGGAGATCGAGCAGGGAATGGAGCGCTTCAAGGAGCTGGTTGCTGAGAAGTAGTGGTGTTTGTTGGAATCATGGCGTGCTCTTTTCCCTCCAACCCATAATGATGAAGAAGAAACGGGTGAATCTATTGACGATTGTCCCGGCAAAGAAGGTGGGTAATCGTGGTTTCGTTGAAAGCGCAGAATAACCATGATTGTCTTGATAGGGGAGTTGCTTCTCCAACCAAAGCAGAGAGAAGGGAAGTGTTGAATTGCGATACAAAAGAAGAGAATCGTTGTCTTCATCAAGTAGAGACGAAGACCGAAAAGAAACCGATAGCTCTATCTCTAAACGAAATCCATATAGAATCTGTAATGGAGAGAAGATCTGGGACGCTTCATGGAGGACTATATGAGAAGGCCCTCCAGGTAATCAGTCCAGCATACAAAGAGTATGTATAGTCGATTGTTCACGATTAGACTCGTTGGTTTTGAGTTGTGTAGAGAATTGGTGGATTACTCCATTCCAGCTGATGTACCGTGCAAAGAGTCGTTGAAGAGCAAAACGCGAGAACAAAGAGCATTCGTCGGGGATGAAACCTGGAGAAGTTGTCTAAACGCAACCATCAAACGAGCAAGTCACAGTTCTTTCATTGAGAATGGTAAGGCGAAGAAGAGGAAGAAGCAACTCAGTATCGGAATCCTCTTCTGAAATCAGTAACCATTCTTGGTATTGGGATAGCACTGAACTGGATATCAAAGAGAAGAGAGGATCATCAAGAATCCAAACAGAGTCACCTCGTTCCTTCCGAATCGTTTCTACGTGGCGAAGTATGTTGTACGGTATACGTGTTTTCCGAATCAAAGAAGGGAGGAGAAACCACTGTATTTGCAAAGGCGAGAAAGGAGGAGTTTTTGGTTTGAAAGAATACCTCTCATTTCTTTTCCAATATTGAGAGAATGTACAGGGCTTTAAGCGCTACTGCTAGAAGATGCTCTCGTGTAGCTTCTATGCCTATGGTGAATAGAAGAGGTTTCGCTCTTGTGTATTTCCTTAGCGGATGTGTAATATCTAGGAACGACATTTCTGTGAGAAAGAGAATGACGATTGGTATGACCGGATTTGCCGTTGTTGCTGTGGGTGCGTTCTACGGTGGAAGAAGCATCTACAGATCGCGTAAGGCGAAGAAGAACGCTCGCATTGCAGCCGCTATGAAGGCGAAAGAAGAGGAGTCGATGCCTAAGCCTGCCACTCCGGTGATTGCGGAACCTGTTCCTGTTCCTACTCCTGAACCCGAGCCTGAGCCTGCTGCGGAGGTTCCTTGTGTTCCTGTAGCCGAGGAGAAGGTTGAGGAGGCTCCCGTTGAAGAGAAGCCTGCTGAAGAGAAGCCCGTTGAGGAAGCTCCTGCTGAGGAAGCTCCTCTTGAAGAGAAGCCTGCTGAGGAAAAGGTTGAAGAGAAGGAGGCTCCTGTTGAGGAGAAGGAGACTACCGAGGAAAAGCCCGCTGAGCAGCCCATTGCGGAGGCGAAAGAAGAGGAGTATCACCCTTGGTGGATCGGTGTCAAGGAGATTGACCTCTTCTTGAACAAGGAGGATACGGAGAGAATGGATGCTCTCTTCCCCGCTACCCACAACTACAAGTTCGCATAAGCGTGGAGAGTGACGCATAGACCTGAGCGCAAGGTGGTTCTGGCGTACAACCCCAAGCCTGAGGATGCCAATGAATTCGGACCTGTGATGGGTGATGACGTGGAGGTGAAGGTGCTCGCTCTCGTGTCCGATGAGCACGCTCAAGTGGTAGGTTCATCATCAATTCGTCATGATCCTAGCTGGTGGTGGATATCGGTTCCACGGACTCCGTGTATCGCTACCCTCACATCGTGCTGTCGTGCGACGACGAAGATCGTTCCTCGGCATATTCCGCCGTGTACGGTCGCCTCCTGGTGGACCGCGCTGTGACGGACGGCCTGCTGGTGGAGGACGGCGCGAACCGCTACGTGGCGAAGGAGGATGTGGAGAACGCGGAGGTGGAGGGTTACTACTCGTACCCCGACACGCACGTGAGCGTGAAGGACCTGCGCGGCGAAGACATCGTGCTGAAGACGAAGCTGTGCACAAAGCGCGGCATGACGGAGGGTTTCGAGTGAGGGATGGGAGGTGATGTGACGGGTAGGTGTGCGGAGGGAAAGAACGACCGCGAGTGCAGCTGGTGCGTGTTCATGAAGAGCGGTCCGTGCTTCAAGCCCTTCGAGCTGTGGCAGAAGTGCATCTTGGAGGTGGGCGTGGAGCGTGGAGGTGAGGTGTAGAACCAGACGGACGCGGACACCTTCGTTATGAACTGCGGCGAGATCACGATGGCTCTGAAGAAGTGCGTGGACGCGCATCCTGAGTACTACGGCAAGCTGTCCGAGGCTCCGAAGGAGGAGAAGGAAGCTGAGGTGAAGGAGGAGGTTTCTGAAGTGAAGGAGGAGCCTGTTGAGGTGAAAGAAGAAGCTGTTGAAGTAAAGGAAGAAGCTACTGAAGTGAAGGAAGAGCCTGCTGAGGTGAAGGAGGAACCCACTGAACCCAAGGATCAAGAGTAATGCTTTTAGAATAGCGTGTTTGATGCAAACAGTTCAAAGGATAACAGTAAAAGAAACGCAAAGAAAACACAAGAAGCTCACGATTGAGACACAGAAACACCGTTTTGGAAGGAAGGCAGTTCACTACCTATAGGAGGAAGAGAATCACCGCTGAAAATCTCCCGCAGCACCGTCTTTGTGACATCTCTGTGCGACTGTCTGGACCCGTAAACAGACATGTTCACATCGGACAGAGAGCGGGTGACATGATACGTGTCCGCATTCCGATTCTGCTTCGCCTCGTTAATCATGTCATCATCGTCGGACAACGCTCTTTCCTCTTCGTCAGAACTGCTCTCCAAAAGACCAAGGTGCGTCTTCTCATGCTTTTTGATGTGGAAGAAAAGAATGATCACAGAGATGTCGTCCTTCGTCCTCCTACTCTTCACTCCTCTTCCTCTCACTCACTGTCGAGCACGCGAAATAAGCTCCATACATGCATCTTCGCCTGAGCGACCCTTCGAGACGAAGTCCTTCACCACGTTCACGGCGGTTTGAAAGGGAATCACAGAGAACAGACCGTCACTCCCGATAATGCAAAACTCCAAATCTAGAGATGGTGACGATGATGCACGATCATACTGCTGGAAAGCGGATACGTCTCCACGTCCGGCTCCGCAATGACGATGTCTGTCTGAGGACTCAACTTGGATCTACGGGTGAGCGAGAGCAAGGAAATGGACTTTGGATCGCGATAGGAGCGCTTGAAGTACACGTCGCCAATGGAGCGGGAAACACCCAAAATGTCCTCCACACGACTGTTTATGACACGACCGCCCGCCATCTGAGGATCAGCAATGAATGGAAAGGGGAACTTTTATCCGCTGACTCTCGTAGGGGTTCGTAGGGTTATGCCGAATCAGAGAGTAGCTCGCCCGTCCTCCAATACTGAAGACAATTCCACAATCGCCGAGGCCAGCAAGGATCAGCTGGTTGTTGTGAATGCACATGAGAGTGAGAACGCACCCACAGCCGATGAACTGGTTCTAGACTAAAGAAGGGCAAGGAAAGCTACTTCGTGTGATTCTTCTTTCGCCTTCCCCAAACAACACCACCTTCTCTTCTTTTTGAGAAGCTGGTTCATCTTCTTCGCCTTCTCATTACAGTACGTAGTGTCCACTTCTTGGAAAACGGCCTTCACTTCAGCGGAAATATCTTCGGGATTCTCGAATAGCTTACTGGCCAACGAAGAAAACAGATGTGAACAAACGTAATCTGCAGCATTCCTTCCTTGATGCCCATCGACTCTAGTTCTCAAAGACAAAGAAGAAGGATCTACACGGAGGCAATGAAGATGGTGTCACCCTTCTTCTTAAACTCTTCCACGTAGATCGCGTCTTCGATCTCCTTGTCCTCTCTCGTGTTCTACTCTTCATTCGAATGCTCTGGGCTACCTTTTCCTGAAAAGAAGAATAGGCGATCTGAAAGTCTATGCAGTACTCACTTGTGGTGATGTTTGTGAGAGGCTGCGTGATAATGCTGTTGTCGTCTTTCTTCGCCACGTGGAAAATGTTGAACACGGTTGCTTCTGTGCCTAAGAAGAGAACACAATTCTCACTCTCATCTTCAGCATCCTGGTCGATCATTTGGGGGACCTTCGTGTGAATAATGCAAGGACTCACTTACAGTCATGTTCACCATTTGAAAGCTAGGTGCAGGAAGGGGTACAGGTGGTAATGACTGTCTATTTCCCATTTCTTTAGATACAAATTAAAGGGAGATATGGGCTATTCGAGTAGTTCTTTTGATTCTTGGTTCTGATGTACAGTGATTGTTGATAATCATCATCCTCTCTCCATTCCTGTCGTTCTCGTTTCCAAGAGTGAGGTGTGACTGTTTGTTGAGGGATTTGATTGTGAAAGAGGATACAAGGTGAGGGATTGTTGGTTTGGCTTGTCCTGTGATTCAGTCGTATTTCGTCATAGGGATGCATCAATAGACTTCTGATTATGAGGGAATTCATTGCATCAAAAGGAATGAAGAAGTGGCTTTTCATCCTCGATTTGAGTGATGGCGCATCGGATAGACTTTAGACAGTGTGTACTAATACATGAACAGCGCAAAACGGTTTGTATTCTGTTTGATGCTGTGAAAGAGAATAGTGGCGCTTCTGAAGATGAGTGAGTGAATGGTGTGCTGAAAGTGGGCTTTGAACTGGGATGAAGAGTGCATTTCCATACCAAGTGATTGTTGCTGTTTATAGGGAGTATTTGGTTAGGAAGGAGTTGTTGGGACGGAGATCATTATGTTCAAGTAGGAGGCTGGCTATTAGCTGAATTGGGACACACGCGATATATCACCCAAATCCATGTCCCGATGTGCACGAACTATACGTATTATCTCTTGAACATTTCATCCTCGTTTGAAATAGTATGGAAGAGTTAGAAAATGCTGCAGGGTACGATTTAGCGAGAGAGGCTGCAGCGGTTCAAATCGTGCAGGGAAAGAACAAAGACCTCGACAGTGGCACTCATCACACAGAGCAAGATGAAGAAAGTGAATCCACTACGAAAGTTGATGATATCGATTGCTCTGAGGTGCCAAAGGAGGTGAGAGAGTATTTTTCCCCTCATCCAGAGAATTATGAAGATAACCTCTACTCGTCCTTATCCTTCAGTGCATATCTCTAGTATTACTCAACGGGGATGATTTGATGCTTAGAAGTGTCGAATGAGAAACATTTATACTGGCCGTGCTACTGATGGCTTCATTGGTGTACGACTGTGGTTCATACTTCATCTCTGATTCTTTGTTTCTCAAACCTTTTCTTTTATTCCTTCTGTCTTTCCTTCCCCTTCTAAGTGCATTTGTAAACGTATCTTTTCAAATTGCTCGGTCCTTTGTGACTTTTGTTAACGTGATTTATGGGCCATATATTTTTGGGGTGTATCTTTGGGGCAGATGATTCTCAGTGTTATTCTATTTGGAGGCACGTATGGATGATTTAATTCCTACCGGTAATTGCTATGATCTTCAACGAGATATTGACGACGATTGGGAGGTGATGGCTGCGCTTCTGAATGAACCCGACGTCGATGAACTCAGTTCGCCGAACCAACAAGTCAATGGTCAGCATTCCATGACTTTGCAACAGAAGAGCTCATACGTCGAGAATAACGGTCGTATTCAAGAAGACAACTCCGATGATGATTCTATTTCCAGTTTGAGTGAGCAATCTGATTTCAATTCTTCTGCCACCGAATCGGACGTGAACTCTGCTCTGTCTCGTAATCCACCAATGGATAACAATCCCAGTGAGAATGGGTCTAGAAAGAGGGAGAGGAGCAATTTTAAATCTACAGAAAAGGGAACGGTTACTACTACCTATTGTTCTTTGCGCATGCGACCCCTGACAAGCCTGGTCCTCAAACGCGAACTGGCTGAGGTGGTTCATGCTGCAGTCTATGGAGATGCGGAGACTGAAAAGAAGTACCCCGAGCTGATACAGCAAATCCGCGTTGAGAGCCATTATTCCAAGACTTTTCCGTATCGAACTCTCAAGAGTGTCAAGACGTTTGTCTACAATCCTTTCTGCACGGATTACGTGAAGCAGTCTGCTAGACTAATCGATGGTGTTTGGGTCTTTCCTATTTGTGTAAGAAACGACTGGAGCTGTTTTCTGATCTCTGCGAATTCGCATGCACTCCTTTGACACGGATAAGCGCATCCACTCCCCAACCGTATGAATGAAGAACGTACTTTTCTGCCTTCACTCAGCTCCGTTAGAATAGAGCACTCCTCCTAGTTTCATGACAACCACATCTGAGTTGATTTGCAACCCCCCTGTTGATGTACTTCTCTCTGACAATCCCTTGCTTATGAATCTAATTCTACCGATAGGCTGAAACACATAAACGGTCAATTCTCTCATTCTGGTCCCGAATTGACCGGACTCACTTGAGATGTCAGCCAATCGCTTCGGTCCATCACTCCTCATTGGGGATCCATGCGCACTCCGGAATTCGTAGTCAATACATGGTTTCACACAAGAAACGAGAACGACAATATTTGTTCCATTATTGGTGATTCCAATGTGAATGATTTTGAGTATTCCAGTTTAGCTAGGAATTGATGCACCGAAATCGGCCTGGAAAGTGGAATTGCTGGAGAAGCACCTTCCATGCCTACTTCAGTTATAAATTCTCTTTCTTGGATGAGTAATAAGGCACGGGATTTCATTCTTGCTATCATCAAGGAGTCCAAGGTGACTCTTGCGCTGTGGAAAGACAGTAAGGCTACTATTCTTTGCAACTCCTCTGCGCAGCCTCTTTCTCTGTATCAGATAATCCTAGCTGGATTGAAGAGTAAAGATCTTGATCCAAATGACCGACGCATTACGGAAGGTCTTCATCTTGGTGAAGGAGTCACTATCTCCTCTCTCTTTGGTTGCTTCGTTGAGTGCTGGATAATTTCTAGGAGAATCGAGCTCTGTTAGTAAGGAGGCAAAGTCTTCTTCCCTAAAGACTCTTCTCCTGGGTATCAAGCAGAAGTGTATGAGTGATGGCTATCCGGTTATGGAGGAAATCCGACTGGTGACGGAAATGAGTTTAGACCAGAATACAATCATGGAGTGTGGCAAGAAACAGCCACCAGTGAAATCACAGTACAAAACGTTTGGTTATGGCAAATACGATATGCTAAGAAGATGTGAAGAGATTACTCCGGCTTTCCTCGAGAAGTGCTTGGGTCCGAAACAGAATAGCAGCAACGAGCACATAAAGGAACGGAATCAGAGTTCAAGGAATTCAAGTGTCAATTCTCCAGTCCCAAATGCATCTGGAACGCTTGGGAGTTCTTCAGTGTGGAACAGTGGATCGAGCGCTTCTGTGAGTAACTCGCTTCATTTCGATGGACATCGCTCTCTCAGTTCTTCCCATGATAGTGGTGGTAACGGGAGGAAGAAGCCGATGAATAGGGAAGGTGTTGCTGCTGGGGTGGGCAACATGACGCTGGAAGAGTTTCAATCAAGGGAATCGAACAGCTGGATGAATACCAACGCGAGTGGTAACATGTCCGTGATAGTTGAGGACAATCTCGCAGAAAACATCGAGGTACGCACCAATGCGAGTGGTGGAATACTTGTGGCAATCCCGGACTATCGCGCAGAAAACAGCTGGAAAAATGCCAACGCGAGTAGTGACATGTCCGTGATAGTCAAGGACAATCTCGCAGAAAACAGCGGGGGACGTCTCGATGATGATCCCACTATGTCTCTTGAACCATCTCCACATTCATCATTTGAAAATGTGCTGCCGACATCCTTCACTCCTTTTAACTCCGGGAGTGATCCAGCGCCGAACCCATACACTGATCCTGACTATGTGTCTTTTGGTAATTCTCCTGAAGATATGCGAATCACGAACTATAACGACCACTCGGCTCGCATCCCGAAGAAGATACGCTTCACGTTCGAGAAGGATGGTTGCACAAAGGAGGTTCCGTACACCCACCCAGAAATCAAGGGCGAAGTGTTCGGTGATCGTCAGGCTGTACGTAGTCACGAGCTCGTCCGCATTGACTGCTTCTTTAGCAACGGTGTAACGAAATACGTCATTGTTATCGACGTCCCAAGTAAGAGCATGGGAAAAGTTGTTGTTCGGTACAAGTGTACGGGCTATGAGTTCAAAGCCTACGGCTACATCGAAGGCAAGAGCGAGAAATTCTGGGCTACTCTTTGGAGTAGAGTGGAGGAGGATGTGGACTTTTGATCCTATTTGTTTGGACACTCATTGTTCGTTGATTCGCGATGTTGAAGGTATCATTCGACAGGTGCGATTCTTTCAACTCGAGGACACTAAAGAGGGAAATGGAGGGGCTGGTTCGCGATCATAGCTCCCTTCAGGAGAATCAACTTGAAGTACGGCTACTCCGTTTTTCCATCACCGTATAGTCAAGCGTGAAGTGGATATTTGACGAAAACGTGCTCACTGCGATTAACACTGCGAACAGCTTAATTGCTGTAGCCACAGAGAATCTCCTCCTTTTCGTCGATATGAAGAATTCGGTATCCATTCTTTCCTCGTTTTACGTAGATTTGCTTCCATTCCGGCATTTGTCAGCGGAGCGAGGAACGAATTACGTCTGTCCTCTTCATCGACCAGAATATGCTAGCAGCTGCTACATCCATGGGTACCTTCTACATGTACGACCCCGTTGCCCTTTCTACCCACTAGTATTGATACGGCCATGAATCGCGTACTCCTGTACTGTGACTTAAGTCTGTCGCCGGTTGTTGGTATGCGTGTATTCGACGATGTTGCGATTCTCTGTCCTCCTGAAGCGTAGTTTTTGTGGATTTTGTCGGACGACATGCATCTGCTGCGGTTTGCAATCAGCGATCTTCAGAGTGTGATCGAGGCGAATCGCCACGCCTACATCCAGTGCTCGTCGACGGCTTCGTTGCCCTCAGTCGAGTGCGGCACAATGCCCCAGCAGCGCTATCGACTCGTCGGGCAGAGATCGATCACCTGCTTCGCAATCGTGTCACGCCCCTCTCCGCCTTCCGACGCGTCAGCGACTGTGAAGCCGCAGTCGTGCTACACGGTGATCGCCGCTGGAAGCAGTCCCTGCATCTGCACGTACGAGATCAACAAGGACAAGAACAAGACGTCGATCGGGACGAAGGCTGTTTCAGTGGCAGTTTCTCTGTATGGCGCGATGAAGAGCCTGGCAACGTCGTTTCTGCTCCCTTTCTCTCACGAATAGGTGGAGTTGGGGTCGCTCCGAGGAGCACGAAACGCCCGTTCCCCTCCCTCTTTCTGTTTACAGCGACAACACGTTCAAGGACTCCAAACGAACCTGCCAACACCTCTGGTGCAGTCCCAACGGGCGTTTCGCCGTGTTGTCCGACGCGCTGAACCGCGTATTGCTTCTGGACCTTCACTTCTTCGTCGTGCTCCACGTGTGGAAAGGGTTTGTGTGTGTTCTGGTCGTTAGGTGAAGGTATCGCGGCGTGCAGTGCGTATGGACGGAGGCAGAGATCGAGTCCTCGCCCCACACGATCCCAATTCTTCTAATGCACATATCCACGATCCCGATTCGTGTTCGCTCCTTCACACCAGAGCCAGAATCGCAGTTATCTCGAAGCGTATCGCATCCCTTCCGTCACACGCGTCGTCAATTCCTACTTCCCTTACCCGTGCTCCTTCGTCTTCTCTTCCATGTCTAGTTGTGTGTTCAGCGACTCCGAGTCTGTGATTCTTTCTGAGCGCGACGAGGAAGGCGTCTCGTGTGTTCACTGCGATCGTGCTCGATTCTCCATAACCCAGTCGGCTCTGCAATCGTGTTCAGTGATTCACCACTATCATGACGTCCAACACAAGAACAAGGTCATTCGACTCCTGAAACAGTGTGCCCTTCTCACCGATCCCTCCTCCATCGACAAAATCATGGGTATTTCTGTACGAAGTGGGTCATCGCACAGACGAGGTCAAGTCTTCCATCGTGCGAATCCAGGACTGTCGGATGTTTGTGAGTCTTCTCGACGACTGCTTCCGCTTCGGCATCGACCTCTCCCATTCCTTCGCCGTGCTTCTGGCTGTATGCAGCGAGCGTGTGGGGAGCGAGACGGAAGAGAGTGGTGGGGTTGTGAGTGGTGGTGTGATGGACAGCGATTCTCGACCAGCTGAAGTACTATTCCGACGTGATTGGGTGGTTCTACCACCTGCTCGAAGTTGCCTCACGGAACCGAGCGGAGTCGAGCGAGTCACAGGAGTTGAGAGAGTCACAGAAGGAGTTGAGAGAGTCACAGGAAAAGGAATTGAGAGAGTCACAGAAGGAGTTGAGAGAGTCACAGGAGTTGAGAGAGTCACAAGAGAAGGACTCACTCACCAAGGAAGAGGAGCAGAGAGCGCGCGAGATCATTCAGGTGCAGAAGGCGTATTCGAGTCAGTTCATGCTGCCCGAGAAGCAGCCCGCCGTCTCCTACTCCTACCAATCGCTCTCACTGTGGCTGCAGTGCATCCAACGCGCCAGACGCGACCCCTCGAGCGAGCAGCCGTGTTATGCGTCTTCCCTGCGGAGCCCCAGCACTCTCTCGCGCAGCGCGCGCGAGCTGTTCAACGCGCTGGTGCTGGACTCACTGCTTCACAAGGAGGACATCACGCAGGAGCTGTTCTCTCACTTCTCCGTGGAGGAGGGTGGACGGCGCGTTGTCGTGGAGTACCTGACGGAGTGGCTGCAGGAGCTGGACATCGTGAGTGGGAACGCGTCCGAACTGTCATTCGTAGACCTCACCGACGCTGTGGGGG
>ERZ780157.2214-NODE-2214-length-18642-cov-9.308441_pt1 | contig 18642 bp, 17 predicted proteins | sample MGYA00511169_ERZ780157 | MGnify/ENA primary metagenome ERZ780157 (study PRJEB29588, sample SAMEA1965149) | human gut metagenome | biome: human gut; feature: human-associated habitat; material: faeces | place: Denmark | collected 2008/2010 ... | reverse complement strand
AGATAATATTATTAAAAATAAAAAAGACAAAGTAATTTTTACTCTGTCTTTATTTTTCCTCAAAATTCATGTTATATAAATCTAAGATTTCATTTTCAGTTAATAAACCTTCATGACTATTTAAAACTTCTTGATTAGTGTTTAATACAAAACATGCAGGAATTGCAGTACTTTCAGAATCTATACTTTTTCTAATTGTTTTTTCTTTATCAAAAATTACTTGCCATTTTAAATTATTATCCTTTAAATAATTTTCTAAATCTTCATATTCTTTATCATGAGAAACAATAATTGTTTGAATATCTGGATTATTAGTTATAAAATTAGTAATTGCTTCTGCTTCATTTAAGCATGCTGGGCACCATGAAGCCCAAAATATAACTAGTGTGTTCTGCTTTTTTGAGATATAATTTTTTAGTAGATTTTCATCTACATTATTAATTATGTATGAATCTCTATTTTGGTATTTAACGTATCTAGGTGTTTTTAAATAATTTATATATATCTTTGATATAAATATACCTATTATTGCAAATATAACTATCAAAGAGATAATTAAGATTAATTTTAGTTTTTTAGACATTTGTATCATTCCTTTTTGTATATTATATAACATAGTATAAAAAAAAACAATAAATAGCTGTATAAAAATAGTTTTGTTCAAAGTAAATTATGTGATTGAAAAAACGTTAATAATAGTGTATAATATAGTAGCATATAATAAAATAGGGGTGGAATACTATGCTAAGATTATATAATACACTTACTAAGAAAAAAGAAGAGTTTGTACCAATTGATAAAGAAAATAATATTGTTACTATATATACATGTGGGCCAACAGTATATAATTATGCTCACATTGGAAATATGAGGACATATATATTTATGGATACTTTAAGAAAAATTTTAAAGTATAATGGGTATAAATTAAATCATGTAATGAATATTACTGATGTTGGGCATTTAACTTCAGATGCAGATGAAGGTGAAGATAAAATGTCTAAATCTGCTAGAGAACAAAATAAATCTGTTTATGAAATTGCTAAAATATATACAGAAGCTTTTTTTAAGGATATACATAGATTAAATATATCTGAGCCAGAGCATATAGTAAAAGCAACTGATCATATAAAAGATATGGAAGAATATGTAAAAGAAATAATAAAAAATGGTTATGCTTATGAAACATCAAAAGGAATATATTTTGATACATCAAAATTACCAACTTATGGTGAATTGTCAAGAATAAAGCTTGATAATCAAAAAGCAGGAGCTAGAGTAAATGTAGATAAGGAAAAGAAAAATCCACTTGATTTTGCAATATGGATTAAAGCTCCAAAAGAACATATTATGAAATGGGATAGTTTTGCTGGACTTTGTTATCCAGGATGGCATATTGAATGTAGCGCTATGTCAAGAAAATATCTTGGTGAAAAATTTGATATTCATACAGGTGGAGTAGATCATATTCCAATTCATCATGAAAATGAAATTGCTCAGTCTAAAGGAGCAACTGGTAAGAATCCAGCTAATATATGGATGCATGTTGAATTTTTACTTATTGATAATGGTAAGATGTCAAAAAGTCTTCATAATGTATATACATTAGATGATCTTGAAAAAAGAGGTATTGAACCATTAGCATATAGGTACTTTACTTATACTTCACATTACAGAAATAAATTAAATTTTACATGGGATGGTATAAAATCTTGTCAAGTATCCTTAGATAGATTAAGAGAACTTGTAAACTCCCATAAAGATTTAAATAATAATGTTGATGATAAAGTGCTAAAAGATTTTGAAAATAGATTTATAGAAGCAATAAATGATGATTTAAATATGCCGGTTGCAATTTCAATAGTATGGGAACTTGCAAAATATAGTGTAAAGTCAAATAAAATATATGAATTAATTATGAAGTTTGACTCTATATTATCACTTGATTTAAATAAGGTTAAAAAAGATAATAAAAATGTTGAAGTACCAAACGAAATACTTGAATTATTAGAACAAAGAAAAAAAGCAAGAGAAAGTAAAGATTATGCATTATCTGATACTTTAAGAGATAAAATAAAAGAAAAAGGCTATATTGTAAAAGATACAAAGGAAGGTCAAGAAATAGAGAAAGTGTAGGTAATATAAATGCCAATTTTAGATAAACAAAATATAGAAGAAGTAAATAAATATGAAAAATACATATCTAGTTATGATGGTTCTAGTCTAATGCAATCTTTAAACTGGATAAAGGTAAAGTTTAATTGGATACAAGAAGGTGTGTATATTGAAGAAAATGGTAAGATTGTGGCTGCAATTACAATATTATTACAAAAAATTCCACACACCAACTCATACTTAATGTATGCACCAAGAGGTCCTGTATGCGATATTAATAACATTGAACTAGTTAAAAGATTAATAAGTGAGGTAGAACTATTAAGAAAGAAATATAACGTATTTTTATTAAAATTTGATCCTAATGAAAAATATAATAAAGAATTAGAAGAAAAATATATAAATGCTGGTTTTAATGTATTAAATAAAAACGTAAGTGCAAATGATTTAATTCAGCCTTTACATGATATGGTTTTAACGTTAGATGGGTATAATGAGGAAGAATTAATTAAGACTTTTGCTGAAAAAACAAGATATAATATACGATTAGCAAAAAGAAAAGGTGTAGAAGTATATTATTCAAGAGACAAAGAGGACTTAAAAAGATTTTACGAAATATATAAAATTACTACCGTAAGAGATAATATAGGATGTAGAGCATATGAATATTTTGAAAAGATGTTAGAAGCCTACGATGAAAATCACTTAAGAATATATATAGCAAAACATGAAAATGATTTTCTTTCTGCAGCTATAGCAATAAATTATGGTAAAGAATTATTTTATTTATACGGTGCAAGTAGCAATGAAAAAAGAAATTTGATGCCCAATTATTTAATGCAATGGGAAATGATAAAATGGGGTTTAGAAACAGGCTGTAAGAAATATAACTTTGGTGGAGTTTTACATTTAGATGAACAAAATGGACTTTATAAATTTAAAATAGGCTTTTGTAAAAAAGATGGAATAACAGAATATATTGGTGAAATTGATAAAGTATATGATAGAAAAATGTATTTTTTATATACTAAAGCTTTACCTTGGTTAAAAAAAATAAATATGTTTTTTGTAAAGATAAGAAATAAAAAGAAATAAAAATAATAGCACACTCATATAATAAAAACATAAGAGTGTGCTTATATAAATTAGGAGGAATTTTTATGTCAAAACAAATATGGAAACCTGGTACATTATTAAATCCAGTACCAGTTGTTATGGTAACTTCAAAAGATGGTAAAAAAGAAAATGTTTTTACAGTTGCATGGACTGGTACAATATGCTCAGATCCTGCTATGACATATATATCTGTAAGAAAAGAAAGATATTCTTATGATATTATAAAAAACAGCGGTAAATTTTGTATTAATCTTGTAAATGAAGAGTTAGCATATGCAACAGATTACTGTGGAGTTAAATCTGGAAAGAATGAAAATAAATTTGATGTCATGCATTTAGAAACAGAAAATGCAACAAATTTTGATTGCCCAATTTTAAAGAAAAGTCCTGTAGTTTTAGAATGTGAAGTAACAGAAATAAAAGAATTAGGCTCTCATGATATGTTTATTGCCAAAATTTTGTCTGTAGATATTGATGAAAAGTATATGGATGAAAATGGTAGATTTGATATGCAAAAGTGTAATTTAATTGCATATTCTCATGGTGAATATTATAAATTAGGAGAGAAAATTGGTAAGTTTGGATATTCTGTAAAGAAAAAATAATTGGAAAAAATATCCATAAAGAAAATATTATAATTATTATTGACATTATAGTTTACATGTTATATACTATAGTCAAAATATGTATGGATAGCTTAGAATTACTATTTAAAGCAGAGCTCTATATAGTTTTCTAAGTTATTTTTTAAGGAGGGCTTTTTATGTATAAAGTATTAAATTCTAGCGCAATTGATATGATGTACTACTTTGGCAATCCTGATAGTCTTTTTAAAGACAAAAAAAATAAGCGGAAAGTAAGTAAATATAAAGATAAAAAAGGAGAGATAAAAAAGCAGATAGATTACTGCATAAAGTGGCTTAACGAAGAAAGTAAGAAGTATATTGAAACTTGTAAAATTATATCTTGTAAACGACTTCTTAAGATAGTTAGAGCAAAAGGCGGTGGAATTAGAAGTTATAAATATGTTAAAAAAGAATTTATAACTTATTCAAAGAAAAATCCAAATACGCAAGCTTCAGATAATATTGATGAGTTTATGCTTTTAAAGTTTGTACGAAGTGATCTTAAAAAAGCTATAAGCTCTAATGAGTACAAAATTGAAAAATTAAGAACTATAAAGTTAAAGTTGTCTTACTTGGATTTTTTAAATTCCCCCATCGCTTGTTATGTTTCAAAATACGAACATAAGAAAGCACAGGATGAATTTATAGAGATTCCAGTTAGTGTATATAGAAAAAGAGAAGTTGCTAGATTTCTTTTACTTTTAGATTACGCTTTAAAAGAAGATAAAATAAAAGAAATTTTAGATATACCTGATGTTTTCTATATACTACGTCAGATAATATGTGTAGGCCCAGAATATTATTTTTGATTAAAAAGATAAGAGTAGTTACATTTTTTGTAATTACTCTTATTATGTTATATAAATATTTAAATTTGTAAATAATAAAAAAGAGGTGGATTAGAGTGAGTGAAGAAATTGAATTTTTAGACTATATATATCAAAATGCAAAAATGGGGCAAGAATCTATTGGTAGATTATTAAAAACAAGAAACAAAAAAGATGAAATTGAAGATGTAGCAAAAGAACAATTAAATGATTATAAAAAAATTGCAAATTCTGCAAAAGCAATGATAGAAAGAAGGAAGAAAAAAGTAAAAGAGCTTGATGTAATATCTAAGGTTGCGACTTATATGAGTGTAAAAATGAACTTAGCAAAAGACGATGGGCCAAAAGAAGTGGCAAATATGCTTATAAAAGGAAGTAATATGGGAATAACACAGATAAAAAAACATTTGGAGGAATATAAGCTAAAAAATAAAAATGTTATTAATTTAGCTAATAGATTGTTAACAATAGAAGAAAAAAATATAGAAAATTTAAAAAAATTCATATAATTTACATAAAATTTTTAAAAAAACTTGACATTATAACTTATTTGTTGTATAATATAGTCGAATTAAGAGTGTGTGTATTTTAAAATTAATATTTTGATAGTTATTTGTTTTTTTGTTTTTTGGGGTTAGACCGATAATCACTTGTGTCCTTTTAGGATATCAGTGTTTATATATATGAAGGCTCTCTTTTATGAGTACTATGTAAAACGTAGTAAAGCTTTCAAACTTGCTTTGCCATTGCCTGGCAAGTCATTTCCACACCCTCCTTTATAAAATGAACTGGTTTAGAAGACCAGTTCATTTTATTTGTATTTTTAAGCTAAAATGCTATAATATGCTTGCGTTTTGAATATTTATGTAGTATAATATAACTATGCGAGTAAGGTGAGAGGGTTATAAAAAATCCTCTCACTTAAGTTTAATGGAAGGTGTTAATTAAATGGGAGTAAAAGTGGAGTCACTCGTAGAAGAAAAAATCTCTTCTACTATTAATGAATTGGGATTTGAGATTGAGTATGTAGAATATGTAAAAGAAGCTAATAACTATATATTAAGAATAGTTTTAGATAAGCCAAATGGAACTGTTGATGTAGATGAATGTGAAAAGGTAAGTAGAGCTGTTGAAGATATTATCGATACGATAATAAAAAATGAATATGTATTAGAAGTATCATCACCAGGTATTGAAAGACAGTTAAGAAACATAAGATTATATAAAAAATATGTTGGAAAAGAAATATATGTGAAACTATTTAAAAAAATAGAATATGGTAAAGAATTAATCGGTATATTAAAAGATGTTAATGAAGAAAATAACAGTATAACTTTAAAAAATAACGAATTTGAAGTAGTTATAAATTTAGATGAGATTACTTCTGCTCATACAGTTTATGATTTTTCTAATGATTTAAAAGGCTCTAAACCTGTAAATCTTAATAAATTAAATAAGTTTAATAAAAAATAAATATTAGGGGGAATATAGAAAATGAAAAGTGAAAAAATAAGTGCAAAGGAACTTTTTAGTGCAATTGATCAATTATATGAAGAGAAAGGTATAACAAGAGAGTATTTAATAGAATCTTTAAAGTTAGCTTTAGAAGCTGCATATAGAAAAAATTACGAGACAAATGAAAATATCGTAGTTGATTTTGATGAACAAAATATTAAAGTTTATGCTGTTAAACAAATTGTAAAAACACCTGAAGAAGTTGAAGATAAAAATATTCAAATTTCTTTAGATGAGGCAAAAACTATTTCAAAAAGAGCTAAAGTTGGAGATACAATAAATGTAGAAGTTACTCCAAAGAATTTTGGTAGAATAGCAGCTGGTGCAGGTAAACAAATAATAGTGCAAAGATTAAGAGAAGCTGAGCGTAACTTAGTATATACACAATATGCAGATAAAGAAGGTCAAGTTATAGTTGGAGTTGTTCAAAGAACTGATAAATTTGGAACTATTGTTGATTTGGGTAGAGTAGAAGCACTTATTCCTGTAAAAGAACAAGTAAAAACTGAGCAATTACAAACACATCAAAGAATTAAAGTTTATGTTGAAAGTGTATCTGAAAGTGGTAAATTTGGACCTCAAATAGTACTTTCAAGAAAGTCACCTAATCTAGTTAGAAAATTATTTGAACTAGAAATTCCAGAAATTGTAGATGGAATAGTTGAAATAAAAGATGTAGCTAGAGAAGCAGGTGTAAGAACAAAAATATCTGTATGGTCTAATGATGAAAATATTGATCCAGTTGGTAGTTTAGTTGGTAAAAAAGGTGTAAGAATACAACCAATTATTGATGAATTAAATGGTGAAAGAATAGATGTAATACCATATAGTGAAGATGTACCAAGTTATATAATTAATGCATTATCACCAGCAGAAATATTAGCAATAGATATAAATGATGAGGAAAAAGTGGCAACTGTTGTTGTACCAGATGATACTTTATCATATGCTATTGGTGCTGGTGGTCAAAATGTTAGACTTGCAGCAATACTTACTGGTTGGAAAATCGATATAAAGACTGAAACACAAGTAAGAGAAAATGTTGTAGAATAAGGTGAGAGTATGAACCCTATAAGAAGTTGTATTGTATGCAGAAAAAAAGCAAGAAAAGATGAACTTTTAAGAATTGTATCTTGTAATGAATTAGCAACTTTAGATAGAGAGCAAAATATTAGTTTAAGAGGAATATACTTTTGTAAAGATAAGAAATGTTTAGAAAAAGCAAAAGAGTTATTAAGAAAAGATAAATTAGTGTTAAAAAAACATTTTAATAAAGAAAGTTTAATAAAAATTATAGATAACATAGAAAATGAATTGGGGGAATAAATTTGGGAAAAATAAAATTAAGTGAGTTAGCTAAAAAGTTAAATATCACTAGTGCAGAGTTAATTGATAAATTAGCAAAAAATGGAGTTGAAGTTAAATCTGCTTCTGCTATTTTGGATGAGAGTATAATTGAAAAAGTTATGGGTGTAAATATGGGAATTAAGAAAAAAGAAGAAAAGTCAAAACCAGAAGTTCATATTATTAGAAGAAACGTTAGAGTTATAAACACAGAAGGAGATAAAAAAGAAGTTGAACAAATTACTACTAATATTAGTGGTGATATAAAGAAGTCTCATGTTGTGGAAGAAAATAATAAAAATAATCTACAAAATAGGGATTCTAGACCACAATCAAATAGGGTTAAGAATCAACATGATAGAAAACCTAGATTTGATAAGAATAGAAATGCCAATATTGTCATTACTAGAAATGGTCAACCTATTGAAAGAAAAGAAGAACCTAAGGAAAATGTAAAAGTTACTTCTACAGAACAGGTAAAAGATTCTGAAAATAACGTTTCTAATGTAAAGGTACAAAATACAGAAAATAAAAATGACAAACGTAATTATAGAGAAAATAATTATGAAAGGAAAAATGCCCAATCTGATCCTAAATCACCTAATAGAACTCAAGGTGAAAAACCAAATTATTCTCAAAATAATTCAAGACCATATAGCAGAAATAATGATAATAATTCTAGTAATTATAATCGCTCAAGAAATGATAATAGACAACAAAATAATAATGGATATAGATCAAATAGAAATACTGATAACACATCTTATCAAGTAAATAAATTTATAAAACAGTCTTCTAATGTTCCAGTAGAACAAAAAGAAACAAGAGAATATAATAACATTAGTATTGATAAGAAAAAATATAATGATAAACCTTTAACAGAAAATAGAAAAGAAAAATTAGATAAGAATAAATTAAGAGAACAACATTCTAGAGTATCAACTTCAAGATTTAAAGGTTTAGAAATTGATTCAGAAGGCTTAATGGATTTATATGAAAGAGATAGCGATAGTATTAGAAAGTCAAGTAAAAAGGCAAAGAAACAAAAAGTTGAAATGAAACAAACTAAAATAATACCTATGACAGAGGTTAAATTACCAGAAATTATGACTGTAAAAGAATTTGCTGAGGCTATAAAAAAACAAGCATCAGAAGTTATTAAAAAATTATTTGGCTTAGGTATACTTGCTACTGTAAATCAAGATATTGATTTTGATACTGCATACTTAATTGCTGCAGATTTTGGTATAACTGCAACAAAAGAAGTAAAAGTAACAGAAGAAGATATATTATTTGATGAAAGTGAAGATGATGAAAAAGATTTAGTACCAAGACCACCTATTGTTGTAGTAATGGGACACGTTGATCATGGTAAAACATCTTTACTTGATAAACTTAGAAGTGCAAATGTTGTTAGTGGTGAAGCCGGTGGAATAACTCAACACATTGGTGCATATAAAGTTGAAATAAAAGGAAGAGAAATTTGTTTCTTGGATACTCCTGGACATGAAGCATTTACTGCTATGAGAGCAAGAGGAGCACAAGTTACAGATATTGCAGTTATAGTTGTTGCTGCTGATGATGGTATAAAACCTCAAACAATTGAAGCAATAGATCACGCTAAAGCAGCTGGTGTTTCAATAGTTGTTGCAATAAATAAAATAGATAAACCTACTGCAAATGTTGAAAAAGTAAAACAAGAATTGTTAGAAGTTGGATTAGTACCTGAAGAGTGGGGCGGAGATACAATTTGTGTTCCAATATCAGCTATGACAGGTGAAGGTATTGATAATTTACTTGAAATGATACTTCTTGTTGCTGATATGAAAGATTTAAAAGTAAACCCTAATAAACAGGCTAAGGGTACTGTTCTTGAAGCTAGACTTGATAAAACAAAAGGTACTATAGTTTCTGTATTAGTACAAAGAGGACAACTAAATATTGGAGATACAATAGTAGTTGGTGATATGGTTTCTAGAATACGTGCAATGAAAGATGATAAGGGAAGAAAAGTTAAAACTGCAGGCCCTTCTACACCGGTTGAAGTTCTTGGCTTATCACATGTTCCTGAGACAGGAGATGTTTTCTATGAAGTTGAAAATGAAAAAGTAGCAAAACATCTTATTGAAAAGAGAAAAGCAAATGCACGTAACAAGCTTATAAAACAAGGATCAAAAGTAACACTTGATGATTTATTTGGTCAAATAAAAGAAGGAAAAATAAAAGATCTTAATATCATAATTAAAGCAGATGTACAAGGTTCTGTAGAAGCTCTAAAAGAATCATTAGAAAAATTATCAAATGATGAAGTAAGAGTAAGAATATTACATGCTTCAACAGGTGGAATAAAAGAAAGTGACGTTACTTTAGCATCAGTTTCAAATGCAATAATTATAGGATTTAATGTAAGACCTGAATCTGTTGCTGCTACTCAAGCTGAAAAAGAAAATGTTGACATGAGATTATATAATGTTATATATGATGCTATTGATGATGTTCAAACTGCTTTAAAAGGAATGATACCAAAAAAATATAAAGAAGTTATGCTTGGAACTGCTGAAATTAGAAAAATATTTAAAATTACAGGTGTAGGTATTGTTGCAGGTTGCTATGTAAAATCAGGTAAAATAGTAAGAAATCAAATGGTTAGAATAGTAAGAGATTCTATTGTTGTTCTTTCTGTTAAAATAGATAACTTAAAAAGAGAAAAAGACGAAGTAAAAGAAGTTGCAGAAGGATATGAATGTGGAATTAAACTTGAAAAATTCTCTGATATTAAAGAAGGCGATATTTTAGAATGTTACGAATTGGTAGAAGAGAAAGTTTAAAGAAAGAGTGAGTTTTATGCAAAGACATGAAAGATTAGAACAAGATACAAAAGTGGCACTTAGTGAGATTATTACATATGAAGTAAAAAATCCATCAGTTACAGGTCTTATATCTGTAACTGATGTAAAAATAACTCCTGATCAAAAATATGCAAAAGTATATGTTAGTATATTTGGAAAAGGAAATAAAGAAAAAGTAATTGATGCTTTAAAGCAATCATCAGGATTTATTAAATCTGAACTTGGAAAAAGAGTGCGTATGAGAAATATGCCTGCATTAATATTTGAACTTGATGATTCAATTGAATATGGTACACATATGGATAAGTTGATATCTGAAGTTATAAAAAAGGATAATGAAAATAGCAAATAGAATAAGTAGGGGGAAGTTTAAATGTTTGAACAAGCAAAAGAGATTATTAAACAATCAAATACTATATATGTAGTAGGTCATATTAATCCAGATGGTGATGCTATAGGATCTTCATTTGCAATATATTTTGCATTAAAAAAATTAGGTAAGAATGTAAAAGTATTAATGCCTAAATATTCTGACAATTTTAGTTTTTTGCCAGGTATTAAAGAAGCTGTAAATGAAGTAGTAGAGGAAAAATATGATCTATTAATAGGAGTAGATTCATCTGCTAAAGATCGTTTAGCAATATCTGAAGAGGATTTTAACAAAGCAGATAAAGTAATAATGCTTGATCATCATAAAATATCTGATCCATTTGGTGATTTTAGATATATTGACCCTGAAATACCAGCAGCTAGTCAGATTATATATAACTTTTTAGTAGAGCTTGGTATAGAAATTGATAAAACTATTGCGACATATATATATGCTGGAATAATGTCTGATACGGGAAGTTTCAATTATTCATCAACAAAACCATCAACTCTTGTAATAGCTTCTAAATTAATGGAACTAGGTATTGATTTTTCTTATATATGTAAGAGATTAAATGATACTATTAAAGAGGCAAAGCTAAAACTTATTGCTTATACTATTGATAATATGGAAGTATACTATGATGGTAAATTTAGATATAGTTATGTTAGTTATGAAGAAATTAAAAGATTAGGCTTAGATGAAGAAGATGCAGAAGGTATGACTAACTATCTACGTATGGTAGAAGGTACTGAAGTTGCAGTTGCTGTAAGAGGTAAAAGTGATGGTACTAATAAAGTTAGTATGCGTTCTGGCGGTAAAGTAGATGTATCTAAAATAGCTATATTATTTGGCGGCGGCGGACATGAAAGAGCTTCAGGATATACTATGCCAAAAGATTTAGAAACCTCTAAAAAAGAATTATTAGATGTTGTAGGAGGGATGCTTTCGTGATAATACCTCAGGTTAAAAATGGAATTTTAAATATAGATAAACCACAAGGTATAACATCTCATGATGTAGTAGATGTAATAAAAAAATTATTTCCTAATATGAAAGTTGGACATACAGGGACATTAGATCCACTTGCTACTGGTGTTTTACCAATATGTATTGGTGAAGCAACTAAACTTACAAATCAAATTATTAGTGAAAACAAAACATATAAAGTAAAAATGTTACTTGGTGTTGAGACAGATACATATGATGTCACTGGTAAGATAATGTTTGCAAGTACTGTAAATAAAGATGAAATATATATTAAAGAAAGAATCAAAAGATTTATTGGTACACAAGAACAAATTCCACCAATGTATAGTGCCATTCGTGTAAATGGTAAAAGAGCATATTCATATGCAAGAGAAGGAAAAAATATAAAACTTCTTCCAAGAAAAATTGAGATATACTCTATTGATAATATAAAAGTAGATATGGAAAGAAGAGAAGTAGAATTTGTAGTACAGTGTTCAAAAGGTACATATATAAGAAGTTTAGTAAATGATATTGGTAAAAAAATCGGTTGCGGTGCTATAATGATAGAACTTAGAAGATTAAAAACAGGTAATTTTGCTATTGAAGAAAGTATACCTTTATATGATTTCTTAAAATTAGAATATGAAGAAATGCTAGATAGAATAATATCAATAGAAGATTATTATAAAGAGGCTAAGAGAATTAACTTATCTAAAGAGGATTTTATTAAATTTCTAAATGGAGTACAATTTGAACTTGATACAAAGGAAAAAATTGTAACTATATATTTTAATGGAGCATTTAAAGGACTTGGAATAGTAGAAGATAATATAATGAAAAGATTTATTGTAGAATAATAAGTAGAATTTTATAAGTTCTACTTTTTTTTATTTATATGTACTTAGTATCATTGACAAACAAATTATTTAAGTATAAAATATATATTATAAAATAGGAGAAAATATATGAAAAAGTATAATAAAAAAGGAATTACATTGTTAGTTCTTATGGTTACAATAACAACACTTATGATAATATTTACAGCTATAACATTAGCTTATACCAATATATCAAATTCCACTAAGCAAAGAGAATTTGCAAAGGAAATATATGAGGTACAAAAATTAGTAGACCAATATTATTTTTTAAATGATAAATATCCTGTTAATAAGTTTACAGAGGCTTTCTCTTTAGATTTAAACTCTATTCCTGTAAATTCTAGAGAACAATTTGAAAAAGAACCAGGTTACGCATCATTTTTGATTGAACTTCGTGAAGTAGATTTATATGAAATAGGTGCTACTGAAGTTAATAGAGGTCTTAAAGCTAATTCAGATACATCAGACATATATGCCGTATCTGAGAATACAGGAATTGTATATTATTTAAAAGGACAAAAAATAGGAAGAGATAGATACTTTACTTTAAATGATGTATTGCTAGAAAAATTAGATATGTAAATAATGTGAGGTTAGATATGAAAAAAGGTATTTCGCTTTTGATGTTATCAACGATAGTTATGGTAATGTTAGTTATTTCAACTTCTGTTGTTATAGCAGGTGTTAATGCATTAAATAGTTCAACAAAAGTTAAGTTTGCTAATGAATTATTTTATTTGCAAGATATTGTAAATTCTTATGTTAAATCACATCAAGGTGAATTTCCAGTGGATGAATCGATAGTGGTTGATCTTAGTAATGTAACTGCAGAATCAATTACACAATTTGGAGATGAAACTAAGACTAATAATACAATTATATTGTACAAAGTTGATAAAACTAAATTAAATAAAATGGATTTAAGATATGGAAACGAAAAAAATAATAATAAAAATGACGTTTATGCAGTATCAAAAGAAACAGGAAGATTGTATTATGTACAAGGCGTAAAAGTTAGTGGAAAAACTTATTATACATTAACTCAGGATTTAGAAGATTTAATTCAGTATGATAAAATAAGCGGTGCTTTTAATAGAGATGGAATAGTATTTATTCCATCTACTACACTTTGGACCAATGAAGATATATCTGTCAGTGCAAGAGTACCAAAAGATTATAATGTTGTTGAGGCAACTGTAAAAAATGCAAATAATGATGTTATTGCTTCGCTTAGTGGTACTACTGAAAAAGATTATACGGTATATGATGGAACAAATTTAGGTGAAAATTGTTATATTGAGATTAAATATCAAAAATCTACAGAAGATACTGGTACATTAAGACAAGTATATGCAGCAACTAATGTAGATAAAACACCAATTGCAATTAATAATTTAAAAGTTACTAATCTAGCAAATAACGAAGAGAATATTGATAATGTAAGTATATCTTTTGATTTATCAAATGACATCAGTGGAGTAAAAGCACTAAAATACGAACCTGAAAATATATCATCTGAAGAAATTGCAAAAAGTTATTTTAAAACAAGTGGAATTCTTGTGCAAAACAATGTTGTCGTACTTAGTGCAATAGCGGGTAATGTTACTATATATGTCGAAGATAAAGCTGGTAACGTTTCTCTTGAAACAGTGACATTTGAATCTGCAGCGGTAATACCAGGTATTCCTGTAAAAAAAGATACACCATATACAACGATAAATTCAGATGGTGGAAAAGATACAGCAATAATCCCAAAAGGATTTGAAGTATCAGAAAAAGAAGATGAACAAACAATAGAAACAGGACTAGTAGTTATAGCACCAGATGGCAGTGAATTCGTATGGGTACCAGTTCCAGCAAGTGAGCTTAATTTATTCGCAGAACAAGATGGAACATCTGATGAAAGTGGAAATCCAAATATGAGAGGAAAGCTTTGGGAGTTTACAAAAGATGGTGTAAACACAGGAACAGAAATACCATATTCATCAACTGGCTATAGGGAACCTGATATTGTTGCCGATTATGATAATGATATAAACAATTTAAATACAATAAATGGCATACTTAATATAAATTTACAAAATGCAACAGATTTAAAAAATTTAATGCAGAAGGAATATAACGATATATATAACAGTGTAAAAGAATATCATGGATTCTATATAGGAAGATATGAAACAGGAGATTTAAGTAAAGATAAAGTAGTAAGTAAAAAAGGAAATGAAGATATAGGAGATCAAACATGGTATACAATGTATGCAAAAGAAAAGAAGTATGCAACTCAGTTAACTGGAACAAAGATAAAATCGAATATGATTTATGGAAGTCAATGGGATGCAACAATGAGATGGTTTGCAAAGAGTAAAGATAATAATGTGTCAACATATCCCGTAAATGCGCAAAATAGTATTAATGCGAATTTCAGTGGTAGCATTAAGCCAACAGGCTCTGTAGGTTCAGTAAACAATATATATGATATGGCTGGAAACGTACATGATTGGTCAGCAGAAACACAGTCTAATTGTCGTGCACTTTATGGAAATTATTATGTCATCAATTCTAATTATTGGTATTCTGGTTATAGTACAAATGATTTTCCCACTAGTTCTTACGACGGACATGGTACGCGTATGTCATTATATATACCAGCATCTAACAGTGTAACAGAGAAAACATACATAAAAAATGGACTTATATTATATCTTGATGGTATAAATAATACTGGTAGTGGTCATAGTAATACTTCTACAATATGGAAAGATTTAAGTGGAAATAATAATAATGGTACTATTACAGGTGCAACTTGGAAAAGTACTGGATTATCATTGATGGAATAGATGACCTTCAAATAATAGCGTGGTTACGTTAGGTGCAAATCTTAGGGGGACTTCTGCAGAAGCACAATTTTTTAATGGAACAATCTATTCAGCTAGAATGTATAATAGAGTATTAACAAAACAAGAAATAAAAAATAACTACGAGATTGATAAATCAAGGTTTGGAATGTGATAAAAAAGGCTTGTAATATATCTTATTACAAGTCTTTTTATTATTTATTCTTCATAATACATTTGAAGTAATCTGAGTGCCGCATCTTCCATATTAGTAAACATTGTATTTGTAGTATTTATTACTGGAAAGTATGTAATATAATCAAAAAACTCAAACCATTGTCCGATAGATGAATAATAATATGTTTCACCTTTGTATTGTATACTTCCACTTGAAGTTTCTGGTTTTTTATCGTAATTTGTATAATACGTTACCGCATCTTTTGACTTACTTACAAGTAATGGCGCTGTATATTCAATACCATTTGAATATCTAAAAAACATGATACCTGTTATAGCTTCTTCATCATTGTATTTATAATAATTTCTAACAAGAGTATCTCCAGCAGAAATACTACATATTATTTCATTTGCTTTTGATGATATATATGGGTCTTTTATATATAATGACATACGTGAAGTACAATCGTTATAAGAATATATAGGAACGTTATAAGTATAACTTCCAGCATTTGAATAATCGGTAGAATCATTATATCCCCACCCACGGAGTATACGACCGTAATGAGCAAGTGCTCCAACAACCCAATCATGCATATTTCCAGCCATATCGTATATATTATTTACTGAACCTACAGAGCCTGTTGGCTTTCTTTCACCACTGAAGTTCGCATTAATACTATTTTGCGCATTTACGGGATATGTTTTTACAAAATTATTACTACTCTTTGCAAACCATCTCATTGTTGCATCCCATTGACTTCCATAAATCATATTCGATTTTATCTTTGTTCCAGTTAACTGAGTTGCATACTTCTTTTCTTTTGCATACATTGTATACCATGTTTGATCTCCTATATCTTCATTTCCTTTTTTACTTACTACTTTATCTTTACTTAAATCTCCTGTCTCATATCTTCCTATATAAAATCCATGATATTCTTTTACACTGTTATATATCTCGTTATATTCTTTCTGCATTAAATTTTTTAAATCTGTTGCATTTTTTAAACTTATTCCAAGTATTGTATTTATTGTATTTAAATTATTTGTATCATTATCATAACCGGTAACAATATCTGGTTCTCTATAGCCAGTTGATGAATATGGTATCTCTGTTCCTGTATTTGGGCCATCTTTTGTAAACTCCCAAAGCTTTCCTCTCATATTTGGATTTCCACTTTCATCAGATGTTCCATCTTGTTCTGCGAATAAATTTAGTTCATTTTCTGGAACTGGAACCCATACGAATTCACTATCATCTGGTGCTATTACTACAAGTCCTGTTTCTATTGTTTGTTCACTTTTTATTTCTGATACTTTAAATCCTTCTGGTATTATTGCTGTATCTTTTCCTCCATTTGAATTTGTTGTTGTATATGGAGTATCTTTATCAACAGGTACACCAGGTATTACACTATTAATTTGTTCAGAATCATTAACATCGAAAATATTAAATTTTTGTACCCTAGTTTCTGTATTTTTGTTTTCATCTGTAGCAGTAATTTTTACATATATAGTATCATTAATATTAGTTAGATTATTAAAAGATATATTTTCTACAATTGCTACTGATGAAGTTGGTTCTGGTACAAATAATTTTGTACCATTTATAAAATCAACACCATTATTACTTATATATGCAATTGCATCAGTAATTTTTGAAGTACTATTAAATATGAAATCAAAAATTGCTTTAGTAGTAGTAAGTGATTTAGGATTTGCACCAACATATATATCACGTTTATTACCTATAGTTATTCTTTCACTAGCATTAGAAGCATTATCAAATATTCTTACTTCAATTCCCTCTATCTCTTTTGGAATTTTAATTTCAACATATCCATCTTCTGATACAGTAGCTTTTTTACCTCTTGCTTTTATATATGAAGATTCATATTCTGTAACTCCAGTATAATACTGCTGAGGAAAACCTTGTATATCAAATTTTGTTAAATACTCGTATCTTACTTCTTTTATTCCACTTATATTATCACCAACATAAAAAGTAGCTAAATTATACTCTTCTGATGGATGTAATTTTATATCACTTTTTAATGTTGGAAGTTCTATCTCATAATTAGATATACTAACAGCTATTTTTCCAACAACATTTCCACTCTGTTTTTTTATTATTTCAATATATTTATCGTTTTGATTTGCTGTATCATATTTAGATAAATCAGTATTTAAATTAGTCTCAGTTCCATCAGATGAAAAAACTTTTGTTAAACTATTTAATTTTAAAATATTTTGTCCAACCTTAGTAGGAAGTAATACTTCATTTCCTCCCTGCACGCTTAAATATAGGCTTTCATCTGCATTTGCAATATTTGTTTCAATAGTCATTCCTAAAATATTTGTCCATTTTTTCTTTAATTTTTTTACAGTTATTCCATCTACAGTTTGAGTTGTAATTTCTGTACTTATTTCTTCAGTCTTTTTATTAAAGTTTTTAATTAAACTAGATAATCTTGGGGACATTGAAAAATATGTTGTTTTTCTAGTACTAAGCCCTTTTAAATAATATACATTCATTGAAGGATATGAAGCAACATAAACATCATTTTCTTGTTCTTGTAATCCTCTTGCTGTTTGCTCTACACCTAAAGCTCCAATATCTAATATATAAAAAGCACCTAAATTCCTATTATCATTAAAATCGCCATTTAAACTTAATTCTTCTTCAAATAATGCAATTTGCTTTGCATTTTCTAAAAAGTCTTCTATCTCTAATTGAGAATATACTTTTTCATCTCCAAGTACAGGTATTACATCATTTTGAATATAATAACTTTTTAAAGCGTCTTGTACTTCAAGTACATCACTTGCAAAAGTAGTTATTCTTGAATTGTTTATAGCATTACCAACGACTGCAGCTGTTGACATTACAAGTATAAGAGCAAGTACTATTGTAATTATTAACATTATTAATGATATACCTTTTCTATTATTCATATATTGCACCTCAAATTATTTCTATAATTATATTTTATTTTGTTTTAATAAATTTTTCAAG
>ERZ780157.2210-NODE-2210-length-18662-cov-2.870156_pt1 | contig 18662 bp, 17 predicted proteins | sample MGYA00511169_ERZ780157 | MGnify/ENA primary metagenome ERZ780157 (study PRJEB29588, sample SAMEA1965149) | human gut metagenome | biome: human gut; feature: human-associated habitat; material: faeces | place: Denmark | collected 2008/2010 ... | reverse complement strand
GTGAGCGAGCCGATCGCCTCCCGCGCCATTCTCGTCAACTCGAAGCGCCCGATCACGAAGGACGTGCGCGTGCGCGAGGCGTTGGCCTACGCCTTCAACCGTCAGGCCGTGGTCGACGGCATTCTCAATGGCACGGAGGCGGCCGCCATGACGCTCTTTGCGAAGAGCGTGCCCTACTGCGACGTTCCGCTCAAGGAGCGCGGCCATGATCCGAAGAAGGCCGCCGAGATTCTTGATGCGGCGGGCTGGAAGGCCGGTGCCGACGGCATCCGCACGAAGGACGGCGCAAGGCTCGTGCTCGACTTCTACTTCAACTCCAACAACGCCCAGGAAAAGACGATCGCCGAGGCCATGCAGGGCGACCTGCTCAAGATCGGCGTCGAGCTTCGCGTGATCGGCGAGGAGAAGCAGGCCTTCCTCGACCGCCAGCGCACGGGCGAATTCGACCTGCAGTACTCGCTCTCCTGGGGCGCGCCGTACGACCCGCAGAGCTATCTCTCCTCTTGGCGCATTCCCGCGCACGGCGACTATCAGTCCCAGATCGGGCTTGCCGACAAGGCGCACATCGACGCGACCATCACGGCCCTCATGACCGAGGCCGACGAGAAGAAGCGCGCCGCCATGGTTCGCGACGTGCTCACGCGCATCACGGATGCGGCGGTCTACATCCCCGTCTCCTATTCGCGCACGAAGGCCGTTTATTCGAACAGGATCAAGGACGTCTCCTTTGCGGTGACGCAGTACGAGATCCCGTTCGAGAAGATGAGCTTCACGGAGGCGGGCAAATAAATGGGCGGCATGCTCGTGCGGCGCCTCGCGCTCCTCGTGCCGATGCTTCTGGGCATCACCTTCATCGCGTTCATGCTGGGTGAACTCTCGCCCTCTGATCCCGCCGAGGTGTCGATTCGCGTGAACGCGATGGTGCCCACGCCCGAGCTCATCGCCCAGACGCGTCATGAACTCGGGCTCGACCGCCCTCTCATGACGCGCTACTTCGAGTGGCTCGCGGGCGTGCTGCAGGGTGACCTCGGCACGAGCTTCGTGACGGGGCACAAGGTGACGGACGACTTCCTGCGAGCCTTCCCGCCCACGCTGGCGCTCGCGGGCGCGACCCTTCTGATCGTGCTCGTGACGGGCGGGGTGTGCGGGTGGCTCTGCGCAAGGCATGCGGGCGGTCCCGTCGACAGGGCGATCCGCAGCGTCCTCTTCACGATCTCGGCGCTGCCCAACTTCTGGGCCGCGCTCCTTCTGATGTGGCTCTTCTCGCTCACGCTCGGGTGGCTTCCGACGAACGGCATGAGGACTCCCGAGTCGGTGATTCTGCCCGCCGTCTCGCTCTCGCTCGCCTACGTCGGCACTTACGTTCGCCTCATCCGCACCGAAATGCTGAGGACGGCCGAGTCCGACTGGGTGATGTTCGCCAGGGCGCGCGGACTCTCCGAGGGGCGGATCTCGCTTCACATGATGCTCAACAGCCTCAGGGGTACCGTCACCGCACTCGGCATGTCGATTCCGAAGCTCGTCGCGGGCACCTTCGTGATCGAGAACATCTTCGCCTGGCCCGGCATCGGCAGGCTCTGCGTCTCCGCCATCTTCAACAGGGATCTGCCCGTGATCATCGCCTACGTGCTCGTGATGGCCGTGTTCTTCATCCTCTTCAATCTGCTTTCGGACCTTGCGCTGGCAGCGCTTGATCCGCGCGCCCGCAGAGGCGGCGCAGGGGAGGCGGCATGACGAACCGCTGGCGCAGGGCACTGGCCGCCCCGTCGGGCCTTTTCCTTCTCGCCGTGCTCGCTGCAGGCCTTGCGGCGCCCCTGCTGCCGCTAGCCGATCCGACGGCCATCGACATTTCGTCGAAGTTCCTGCCGCCGAGCCTCGAGCATCCCTTCGGCACCGATCTTCTCGGCCGCGACATGCTCTCGCGCATGGTCTGGGGCATCCGCACCACCTTCGTGACGGCGCTCCTCACGATGATCGTGACGGCGGGCGTCGGCATGATCGCTGGCGGCGCTGCGGCAGCGGCCCGAGGCAGGGTCGATGCGCTCATCATGCGCTTTTGCGACGTGTGGATGTCGTTCCCGAGCGAAGTGCTCATCCTGGCCCTCGTCGGCATGATGGGCCCGGGGCTTGAGAACGTGCTCATCGCCTGCCTGCTCGCCAAGTGGCCCTGGTACGCACGCATGATGCGCGGCCTCATCCTTCACCTCAATTCGGCCGGCTTCGTGCAGTTCGCGCGCGTGACCGGCGCCTCCAACATGAAGGTGCTCTTCGGACACCTCGTGCCCAATGCGGCGGGCGAATGCTTCGTGCTCGGCACGATCGACACGGGCAGCGTCGTCCTCATGATCTCGGCGCTCTCCTTCCTTGGCCTCGGCGCACAGCCGCCCATGCCCGAGTGGGGCTCCATGCTCGCGGACGCAAAGAACGTGATGACGCTTTATCCGGGACAGATGTTCGTGCCCGGCCTCGCGATCCTGCTCGTGGTGGCGGCGCTCAACTTCCTCGGCGACGCGCTTCGCGACGCCTTCGACGTGAGGAGGACCGAATGACGGACGCAGACGACGTGATTCTCAGTGTCGCGGGCCTTCGCGTCCGTGATTCCTGGGACAGGGAAATCCTGCACGGGCTCGACCTCGACGTGCGCAGGGGCGAGTGCCTTGCGCTCGTGGGCGAGTCGGGCGCAGGGAAGTCCCTGACCCTGAGGGCGCTTGCGGGGCTTCTTCCGCACGGCTTCACGGTCTCGGGGACGATGGACTTCGAGGGCCGGACGCTCTGCGCGCCGGGCGCCTTCGCCGCAGTGCGCGGCAGGCGCATCCTCTACATGGCCCAGCAGGCGATGACCGCCTTTGATCCCCTCGTGAGGATCGGCGTGCAGCTCGGCGAAACCGCTTCGGCCGCAGGACTTTCGGGCTCGAAGGCCGATGAGGCCGTGAGCAGAGCGCTTCGTGCGGTCGGGCTCGATCCCGCCCGCATCCTCAGGGCCTTCCCGTGCGAGCTTTCGGGCGGGATGCTCCAACGCGTCATGACCGCCTGCGTCCTCATCCTCAGGCCCGACGTGATTCTCGCCGACGAACCCACGAGCGCGCTTGACGTCGTCAACGTCAGGGCCGTCCTCGCGAGCCTTCAGGAGGTGAGGAGGACGACGGGCTCGGCGCTCGTGCTCGTCACGCACGACCTCGGCCTCGCGGCGGGCCTTGCGGACCGCTTCGTGATCCTCATGTCGGGCGGAATCGTCGAAAAGGGCGGCCGCGAGATCTTTGAGCGGCCCTCGCATCCCTATACGCAGAGGCTTGCGCTCGCCTGGCGGCGTGCGAACGCCGTTCTGCAGGAATCCCTGGCTGCAGGCCCTGCGCCCGCAGCGGAGGAGCCGCAGCGTGCGCCGGAAGCTGAGCCCGTGCTCCGGATCGAGGGCGTCACGAAGTACTATGCCTCTGGATCCTTCCTGCGGCGGAGCGTGCACGAGGTGCTCCGCGGCGTGAACCTTGAGGTCCGCAGGGGCGAGGTCGTCGGACTCATCGGCGGCTCGGGCGAGGGAAAGTCGACGCTCTCGCGCCTCATCCTCGGGCTCGAGGCGCCGACGGCGGGCCGCATTCTCGTGAGGGGCGCTGACCGCTCCGAGCTTTGTTCGGGCGAGGCGAGCGTCGTCTTCCAGAACTATCTTGACTCGGCCGATCCGGTCTGGACGGTCGGGGACGTGATCGAGGAGCCCGTGAGGCTTGCGGGCGGCCGCGTCGATGTGCGGGACCTTCTCAGGCGCGTGGGACTTCCCGCCGAGTACGCGTCGCGCCGTCCCCACCAGCTCTCGGGCGGAGAGCTCCAGCGCGTCGCGATCGCGCGCGCCATGGCGGGCGGCCCGTCGCTCGTCGTCTTCGACGAGGCGCTCAGCAGCCTCGACGCCTCCGTGCAGGACGAGATCATGGAGCTTCTTGCCGAGCTCAAGCCCGATCATGCCGGCTGGCTCTTCATCTCGCACGACCTCAAGGCCGTTGCAAGGCTCTGCGACAGGGTCGCCGTGCTCTCCGAAGGCCGCATCGTCGAGGTGATGGACGCTGCACGCATGGGCAGCCCCTCGAGCGAGGCGGGCAGGCGCTTCGTCGAGGCCGCCGCGGCGGCGCTCCCTCGGGCGTAAACGGTGATGTGAGAGGTCTCCGACGGCGCCTGCGGACGGCGTGGACCTCCTAGGAACATAGGATGTTCATCCTATGCCGTCCGGACGCCCTGAACGGGATCCAGCCCCGAAGGACAGTCGTTTCGGGCGGTTTTCGGGCGTTTTCAAGCTCGGATGAAGATCCTCTTTTGTTTCGGGACGAGCCTCCTTAGACTGATTCTCAAGCGGTGCCCCGGCTGACCTCGGTGCATCCGCTCCTTGACCAAGATAAGGAGAAGTACATCATGACCAACCAGTCCCGTCGTTCCTTCCTGCAGGGCTCCATCGTCGGCGCCGCCGCGCTTGCCTCCGCTTCCGTCGTTCAGGCCGCCCCGCGCTCGAAGGTTCCCGCCAAGTGGGATGAAACCGTCGACGTGATCGTCGTCGGCTCCGGCTTTGCCGGTCTTGCCGCCGCCATTGAAGCCCGCAAGGCGGGCGCCAAGGTCGTCGTGCTCGAGAAGATGCCGACCCCGGGCGGCAACTCCATTATCAATGGCGGCATTCTGACCGCCACGGGCTGCCCGCAACAGCTCAAGCACGGCATCAAGGACTCCGTCGACCTGCTCGCTCAGGACATCCTCGTTGCCGGCGCCTACCTCAACGACCCCGCGAAGGTTCGCGTCCTCGCCGAACATGCCCTCTCCAACTATGAATGGACGGTGAAGGAACTCGGCGTCGAATACAACCTCGACGCGATCGGTCAGGAAGGCGGCCACTCCGTTCCGCGCTATGTCTTCACGAAGAACGGCTCCGGTTCGGGCATCGTGCGCAAGGAACTCGACAAGTGCAAGGAACTCGGTGTTGAAGTCCGCCTGCGTGCCTACGTCGAACACATCATCCGCGACGACAAGGGCCGCGTGGTCGGTCTCGAAGTCCGAGAAGGCTATCGCTTCCCGAAGAAAGACTCCGGCAAGGTGAAGTTCATCGCCGCCAGGAAGGGTGTCGTTCTCTGCTACGGCGGCTTCTCGGCCGACGTCAAGTTCCGCCAGATGCACGACCCGAAGCTCACGGACAAGTTCAGCACGACGAACCAGCCGGGCGCCACGGGCGAACTCTGGCGTGAAACCTACAACATCGGCTGCGCCCAGATCCAGAACGACTGGATCCAGTGCGGTCCGTGGTCCAACCCGAAGGAAAAGGGCATGGGCATCGGCTGGACGTTCACGCAGTCCGCTGCGGCTGAATACGGCCTGTGGGTCAACACGAAGGGCCAGCGTTTCGTCAACGAGCTTGCAAACCGCAAGGTCCGCGCCGACGCCATCTTCGCTGAAGAAGCCAAGGGCCTCAAGGCCGTCGCCATCGCCAACCAGTACGGCGCCGACAAGCTCGAAGCCGCACGTCCGGGCATCATGAAGAAGCTCGTCGAACCGAACATCGTCAGCAAGTACGACACGCTCGAAGCCCTCGCCAAGGACTTCAATATCCCGCTCGACGAACTCAAGAAGACGCTCGCCCAGGTGAACGAATCCGCGAAGACCAAGAACGACAAGCCGTTCGGCCGCTACATCAACAACGAGTTCAAGCCGCTCACCGAAGGTCCGTGGTACGCAGCCATCACGAGCCCGAAGGTCCATCACTGCATGGGCGGTCTGCTCACCAACATGAAGGGCCAGGTCCTCGACATCATGGATCAGGAACCGATTCCGGGTCTCTATGCCGCCGGCGAAGCCACGGGCGGCATCCACGGCGCCGTGCGTCTGGGCTCCTGCGCCATCCTCGACTGCCTTGTCAACGGCCGCATCTGCGGTCAGGAAGTCGCCAAGTAACCTCTCCTCCTGAAGTCTCGGCGTGAGACGGCGGGCGGCCTTCGGGCCGCCCGTCTTCGTTTCGGGCTCCGCGCCCCGCACGTAGGCATTTTCCCGAGACTGCAGGCACGGCATGTTCTTATAGACTAGAGTGCAGCACCTTTTTCGAGGCAGACACCCATGACCGAACCTCTCTCCCGGCTTCCGACACTATCCCGCCGCACGCTTCTTGCGGGCGCGGCGGCCGCAGGCCTCACGGCGGGCATGCCGCCCGTGCGGGCCGCAGGGCTTCGCTGGGACGGCGAAGCGGAGATCGTGATCGTGGGAAGCGGCGGCGCGGGCGTTTCCGCAGCGCTCGCCGCAAGGGAGCGCACGAAGGGACGCATCGTCATTCTCGAGAAGCTCGGCGTCACGGGCGGAAGCACGCGCTTTTCATGCGGCTATTTCAATGCGGTCGACCCCGAAAGACAGCGGGCCCAGGGCATCGAGGATTCGCTCGAGCGGCACATCGCCGACACGAACGCCTCAGGCCGCGGGCGCGGCGACCCCGAACTCGTCAGGATCCTCTGCTCGGAGGCGCTCGACGCGCTCCACTGGGTCGAGGGCTACGGCGTCAAGTACGAGCCCTTCTGCTCGCAGATCTACGGCGGCCTCTTTCCGAGAAGCCACCTGCCGAAGCTCTCCGACCCGCAGGCGAGCTACATCGACGTGCTGCTCGACGCCTGCAGAAGCCGCGGCATCGAGATCCTGACTTCAAGCCCCGTCCTCTCCCTCGTGCTCAACGAGGACGGTTCGGCCGCAGGAGTCGTATGGCGCGACGCTTCGGGCACGAGGTGTACGCTCAGGGCCTCGCGGGCCGTCGTGCTGGCTTCGGGCGGGTTTTCGGCCAACGCCGAGCTCTGCCGCCTGCATGATCCGAGGCTCGGAGACCTTGATACGACCAATCCCGCGGGCTCGACCGGCGAGGTGATGCTCGCCGCCCGCGAGGCGGGCGCCTATCTGACGGGCTGCGACTGGATCGAGTGCATTCCGCTTCACGTCCATTACGCGCGCTTTGCAATTCTCGTCGAGCGCTGCATCTTCGTCGACCAGCAGGGACGCCGCTTCGTGCGTGAGGACGACAGGCGCGACATCCTGCGCGACACGATCCTTTCGTTGCCCTCGCGCTTCGGCTTCGTGATCGTCGACCACGACGGATTCGAGAGCAATCCGCCGTCCTTCAGGCGCGAGCTCCACGAGGGACTCGAGCGACAGGAGGTCTACAGGGCCCAGACGCTCGAGGAGATGGCGCAGCTGCTGAGGCTTCCGGTCAACAACTTCGTCGAGACCGTGAACCGCTATAACGGATTCGTGAGGTCGGGCAGGGACGAGGACTTCGGTCGAGGCGTCGAGAGCATGATCCATGAAATCCGCAAACCGCCGTTCTGGGCCTGCAGGGCCAGTATGAGCCGCCATCACACCATGGGCGGCGTTTCGATCGATGCAAGGGCGCGGGTGCTCGACTGGGATTCGAAGCCCGTCGGCCGGCTCTATGCCGCAGGCGAGGTCGCGGGTGGCGTGCACGGCGCAAGCCGTCTCGGCGGCAACGCGATCGCCGACGTTCACGTCTTCGGACGCATTGCAGGCCGGGAGGCCGCCTCGGAGGTGCCGGCATGAGAAGAACGGACGCACAACAGGGGTTTTCGTCCGCTGCGGCGGACGCGGACGTCATCGTCGTAGGCTGCGGCCTTGCGGGCCTCTCAGCCGCTCTGGCCGCAGCCCAGAGGCGTGCCCGGGTCGTGCTCTTCGACAGCTCGAGCGATTTGTTCGCCACGAACGACGTGACCGACAGGCTCTACTTCAACGCCGTCGACCCGGAGCGTCAGGGCGACCTGGGCATCACGGACAGTTCTACCGCCAGACGCTGGCTGCGGGCGGCGGGCGCGCCGATCCCGCGCTCGTCAAGATCCTCTGCTATCAAGCCTATATTGCACTCAAGTGGCTCGAGGGCTTCGGCGTCGGATTCGAGAACAAGGTCCGCCAGATTCCGGGCGGCGTCTATCCGAGAACTTGCGTCGCCTCCGACTACAGGGCGGGACGTCTCGCGATGATGAACGCTGCTCTGGATGCGGGCGTGACGGTCCTGCAGGGACTCACCTTCAGGGAACTCGTGCTTGATGCGCAGGGACGCGTCACGGGCGTTTCGGCCGAGGATGCGGACGGACGGCGCCGCATCCTCAGGGCGCCCGCGACGGTGCTCGCCACGGGCGGCTTTGCGTCCGATGCGGCGCTCTGCGCAAGGCACGACAGGCGCCTTGGCGCGCTTTTCGACATGCGCGGGGGACGCGCCTCGGGGCTCGGCCTCAGGGCAGCGGTGAAGGCGGGCGCCTACCTCGTCGGCACGGACTACTTTTCGCTCACCATGGGCACGGCCGGCCGCGCGGGTTTTGCGGTGTGTCCCTTCCATCCGCTGCGCTTCATCCTCGTCGACGCCTCGGGCGGACGCGTGGTCAACGAGCAGGACAGGGAGGCCGTCGTCGAGGCGCTCCTCGATGCGCCGGGCAACGTGCTGTGGCTTGCGGCCTCCTTCTCGGACGTCGCACGGCTGCCCGAGGTTCGCCGCGGTCGGATCGAGGCGCTGCTTGCCGAAGGAACGGCAAGGCGCGTGACGGGCTCGGAAGACATGGCGGGCATGGAGGGCGTCGCGAGCCTCGATCGTCGATGCCGTGAGAACGTACGGCGAAGGGTCCGGAGACCGTCTGGGCAAGAGCTGGCGTGTGCGCATCGATGACAACGACATGCTGGTGATGCCCGTCACGCTCGGTCGATCGGCGACGCTCGGAGGCGTGAGGATCGACGGGGGCGGGCGCGTGCTGACCGCCTCGGGCGAGCACGTCGAGGGGCTCTTCGCGGCAGGCGAGATCACGGGCGGCGTGCACGGCATGCGCTGCGTGCCCGGAAACCTTTCGCTCGAGTCGGTCGTCTTCGGCCGCGAGGCGGGCTTTGCTGCGGCGGGCCGCAGCGCCTGGCAGGAAGAATGCGGGCCAGCCTCAGCGGCCTTCGGCCTGATCCAGAATGCGGGAGATCTCGACTGCGGAGCGGACCTTGAGCTTGCGGCAGACCTGCCCGCGGTGGATCTGGACGGTCTTTTCCGCAATGCCGAGGCGTTCGGCGATCACCTTGTTGAGGAGGCCTTCGGCGACAAGGCCCGCAACTTCGCGCTCGCGCGGCGTGAGCGTGGCGAGGTCCTTCATGGCGGCGATGTGACTCGTGTGGTGCGAGCGCCGCTCCCAATCGAGCGCGATGGCCTTCTCGACGCTCGCGAGCAGCTTTTCATCATCGAGCGGCTTGGGCAGGAAGTCGAAGGCGCCGTTCTTGACCGCCTCGACGGCCATCGTGATGTCGCCGTGTGCGGTGATGAAGAGGATGGGAAGCGAATAGTCCTTCTTCTTCAGAACCTCCTGAAGCTGCAGGCCGCTCAGGCCGGGCATGCGGATGTCGAGGATGAGGCATCCCGGCACCATGACGTCGTCGGTCTCGAGGAAGGCCTCGGCCGATGCGTAGCTGCGGGACTTCCACCCTTCGGTGGAGAGCAGGAATTCGAGCGATTCGCGCATTTCTGCGTCGTCGTCGACGATGCGGATGAGGGAAAGCGAGTTTGCCGGCATTTCAAGTCCTGTTGTTTTGTTCGCAGACGGGCAGGCTGACGGTGATGGCGAGACCTCGTTCGGGAAGCCGCTCGAAGAGTACGCGGCCGCGTGCGGATTCGGCGATGCGGCGCACGATCACGAGTCCGAGGCCGAGGCCCTGGGGCTTCGAGGTGTTGAGCGGGATGGTGAGGCGGGCGAACTGCTCGTCGGTGAGCCTCGGGCCGTTGTCCGAGATCGTGAGCATGGCCGTGCCGTCCTCTGCGGAGAGGCTCGCGCGGATGACGGCGTCATCAGTGCCTGCCGTGGCGTCTGCGGCGTTCTTGAGAAGATTGCTGATGAGAAGCTCCATCTCGAGCGCGTCGGCGAGGATCGTGACGCCGGGCTCGATGCGCCTGGAGACCTCGAGCCCGCGCGTGGCGCAGAACTGTGCGATCGCCTTTTCGGCAAGGTCCGAGAGAGACGTCGGCACGGGTTGGGCGGGCTGTCTTGCGAAGCTTCTGACGTGGTCGATGATGTCCGAGGCCTTCGTGCTCTGGGAGTCGATCTTGGCGAGTACGGTCCTGAAGACCTCGGGGTCGGTGGAGCCGCCGTGGGCCATGGTGCGGGAGAGGCCGCGGGCGTAGTTGCGGATGACGGCGAGCGGCTGCTTGAGCTCGTGCGCGATCATCGAAGAGAGCTCGCCCACGAGGCCCGCACGCTCCATCGCGACGAGCCTTTCGTTGTAGCGTTTGGCTTCCTCCTCGACGCGCCGCTTCTCCTCCACGGCCCGCATCAGCTCCGTGGTGCGGCGGCGGATCAGGTATTCGGCGCGCACGCTGTGCACGACGATGCCGAGCAGCACGGCGGCGAGAAATGCGAGCCAGACGCCGTAGTTTCTGACGAAGGCCTCCCAGCTGAACTGGGACTGGCGCAGGTAGGCCGCGTCGCCGAGCGCCTCAAGAAGCTCGTGCACGGCGTCGTATCGTGCGCCCGGCCGCCAGTCGCAGCCGTCGGCGTCCGTGGGCATGCCCAGCAGCGTGCCCGAGACGAGCGCGTTGAGTTCGGGCGGCGTGTGCGGAAAGGAGGCGAGCGTCCAGCCGGGATAGAAGACGGAGAAGGACCTGCACCTCGTCTGCGAGGCACGGTCGGTCGTGACGAGCCTGATGCCCGAAAGTCTTTTGGGATCGGTCGCGGAGAGCCGCTCGACGTAGCAGGCGGGCAGGATGCCCGCGTCGGCGCGTCCCGAGGCGACGGCTTCAAGAATGGCGCCTTCGGGATCGTCCGTCTTCGTGCGCAGGGCTTCGGGCACGGCGCGCTCGACGCCTGCGTGCATGAGCTCTCGCCTGAGCATGCGGGCGGGCATGCCGTCAAGTTCAGGCACGAGAATGGAGGCGCCGTTGAGGACGGAGGCGGAGGCGTCGGGAGCCTTCGCGGCGTTCACGGCGACGACGATGCCCAGGACCGAGTCGGCCGAGGAGGATTCGCGGATCGTCTGGCTCACGAGCGAGCGGGCGCCGAAGAAGCGTTCGAGAACGACGTAGCCGTCGGGCGGCGCGAGCACGAAGTCGACTCTTCTCGACTCGGCGAGCTTCTGGATCTCGCCGAGCGGCAGGTAGCGGAATACGAGCGGCGTGTCCGGAAGCGCATAGGTGAGATGGTCCACGCTCGCACTGATGAAGCTTCGCTCGATCGCACCCGAGCCCGAGGCCTGCACGGCGACCACGACGGGCGGCACGGCTCCCGGGGCCGCATGGACGAAGACCGGTGCGGACGCAAGAAGGATGGCGGCGGCCGCCCCTGCGAGTCGGGCGGATGAGCTTGGCGAGACGGACATTCTCTTATTGTATGTCCGTTATTTAAGCAGTCCCAACCCCCTTGCGGGCGGGGAAAACACTGAGGGAAACTCCCTTCCGTACGAAAACGCCTGAGCGGCGGGCGTTGGCGGGGAGGTGCAAAAAAGCCCGCACGAAGGCGTGCGGGCGGTGCGGGAGCCGGAAGGGGCACTCGGGCTCACTTGCCCTGCGTGTTTTCGAGCGTCGTCAGGTCGTCAATCTCGAAGGTGCCGGTGAGGCCCTTGTATTCGGGGCGGTAGTCCAGACCCGGCTGGCAGCGGAATTCGAGCCATGCGGAGGCGGGACGGCTGCCGTCCTTCTTGCCGTTGGTCGAGGAACCGTTGACGGGCAGCATGGCCATGTGCTGGCGGTCGCAGTGCATGCGGGCGCGTTCATGGAGGTGGTCGGCGAGGCGGTTGCCCTCGACGTGTCCGGGCCAGACGGCCTCGATGCGCCAGACGTTGCCGACCACGTTCGTGATCTTCTCCTCGCGGTCGAGGAAGTTCTGGCGTTCCTCCTGAAGGGCTTCGCAACCGGAGAGAAGAAGGGCGGCGAGGGCGGTGCCGATGATCAGAGTGCGCTTCATATGCATGGGTAGAAAGTCTGTCGAATGGTCGGAGGCCGCGCCGCATACGGGCGGGCGATGGTTCCGACATTTTAGCGGGATTCCGCCCGGGCGTCGCGAGGCGCGGTGCATGGAGCAAGAAACAGAAAAATGGACGAAAAGGGAAGGCTTTCTCAATCTCGCCGATAGGCGTCGGGGCCTCTGAGAAGGCCGCGGCCGCATGCGGGCGCCCGCGTCCTCGTTTCATAAGGTGCGGGGAGATGAGGAAAGACGGGCCGAAGGGGCGGTGATTTGCTGAAAATGCCTGCTGCTCTGTGAGCTTTTCGGGTTCTCGGGCCCTGTGCCACTAGGGTTAGCACGGTTGGAAGAAGAGACATTTTGTAAGCAATGCTTAATACGGCCTCCCTACACTTCCTGACACAAGACCATCCGGGCCCGAACCGTGCCCGTCAACAACGTCAACAGGACCCTCCGTTTCACACATGTCAGAAGCCATTCTTGAAGTCTGCGGCCTTACCTGCGAGCGCGGGGAGAGGACGCTTTTTAGGAATCTCTCGTTCGCCGTGAAGCCCGGCATGCTCGTGCGCATCGCCGGCAGCAACGGTGCGGGCAAGACGACGCTTCTGCGACTGATGACGGGCCTCATGCGTCCCGTCGAGGGTGAGGTGCGCTGGAGGGGTGTTCCCGTCGAGAAGGCCGCCCAGGACTTCTGGCGCGAGCTCTGCTACATCGGACACCGCAACGGCGTCAAGGACGACCTGTCGGTGCTCGAGAACGTGATGATCAATGCCAACGTGGCGGCCGTGCCCGTCACGGAGAACGCCGCGCTTGACGCACTTGACGCCGTGGGCCTGGCCGACTTCGTCGACGTGCCCGCGGGCCAGCTCTCTCAGGGCCAGCGCCGCCGCGTCGCGCTCGCCCGCCTCTGGCTTTCCCGCTCCGTGACGCTCTGGGTTCTCGACGAGCCCTTCACCGCGCTCGACGTGCGCGGCGTCGCCCGCCTTGCGGACCTCGTGGGCGAGCATGTCAGGTCGGGCGGCATCGTGATGCTCGTCACCCATCAGGAAGTGCCCGTCGACGGCGTCGAATACCTCGTCATCGAGCCCGAACGCTGGTCCCCGCGCCGCCGCACGGCGGTCGAGGCTGCGCTCGACAACGAAAGCGCTCTTGAAGCGGACAACGCAAGGTAAGGAGCGCCGCAGTCATGTTCAAGCTTTTCCGAATCATCCTCCGCCGCGACCTGATGCTCGCCTTCCGCCGCAAGTCCGACCTTGCGCAGGTGATCTTCTTCTTTGCGGTCGTCGTGACGCTCGTGCCGCTCGGCGTGGGCGCCGAAACCAACATCCTCCGCTCGATCGCCCCCGGCGTCGTGTGGGTCGCCGCGCTTCTCGCCGCGCTTCTCTCGCTGCCGCGCATGTTCGAGGCCGATCATGCCGACGGCACGCTCGAGCAGATGCTCGTCACCGCCGAGCCGCTTCCCGTGGTGGTCGTAGCCAAGGTCTTCGCGCACTGGCTCGTCACGGGCGTTCCGATGACGATCTTCGCCGCGGTTTTCGGCATCCTCTTCGACCTGCCGCTCGACGTGACCCTTGTGATGGTCGCGAGCCTCTTCCTCGGCACGCCGGTCCTCTCCCTCGTGGGAGCCGTGGGCGCCGCACTCACGCTCGGCCTTCGCGGAGGCGGCGTGCTCACGAGCCTGCTCGTGCTTCCGCTCTACATTCCCGTCCTCATCTTCGGCGCGGGCGCCAGCCAGGCGGTCGCCGTCTCGATGAGCCCCGCCGCGCACTTCATGATCGTGGGCGGCCTGACGCTGCTGAGCCTCGCGCTCGCCCCGATGGCCGTGTCCGCGGCCCTTCGCATCGCCGAAAGTTGATGCGGGCGAAGCGAACGCTGGAAAGACTTTTGAAAATATATTCGGAGACCTGATCAAGATGAGCTTATCCGACCCTCAGAACTTCTACCGCCTCGCAGGCAAGGTCATCCCGTGGATTCTCGGGCTGGCACTCGTGCTCTTCGTCGTGGGCTTCTACCTGGGCTTCTTCGTGTGCCCGGTCGATGCGCGCCAGGGCAACTCCTACCGCATCATCTTCATCCACGTCTCGGCCGCCTGGCTCTCGATGCTGCTCTACGTGCTGATGGCTGTCTTCAGCGCCATCGGTCTGTGGCGCAACAACCGCATCTGCTTCATGCTTGCCCAGGCGATGGCCCCCACGGGCGCGCTGATGGCCTTCATCGCGCTCTTCTCTGGCGCCTTCTGGGGCCGTCCGACCTGGGGCACGTACTGGGTGTGGGACGCTCGCCTGACGTCGGAGCTCATCCTCTTCTTCCTCTATCTCGGCTTCATCGCGCTGCACTCCGCCATTGACGACAAGCGCCGCGCCGACCGCGCCGCGAGCGTCATCAGCATCGTGGGCGTGATCAACGTGCCGATCATCTACTTCTCCGTGCAGTGGTGGAACACGCTCCATCAGGGCGCCTCGATCACGTCGAGGGGCTCCTCCATTGCGCCCATCATGCTCTACACGCTCCTCATCATGGTCGTGGCGGGCATGTGCTACGGTGCCGGCATGGTCCTCGCCCGCACCCGCTCCATCATCCTCGAACGCGAACGCCGCGAGAACTGGACCAAGGAAGCGGCCTTGGAGGGCAAGCTGTGAACAACTGGAACAGTCTTTCCGACTTCATCTACATGAACGGCCACGGCTACTTCGTTTGGTGCGCCTACGGCGCGCTGCTCGTCGCCGTGATCTACGAAATCTTTTCCCTGCGCGCCCGCCGCGCCAAGATCTGCGCTCGCCTCGCCCGCGAGGCCCGTGCAGCCAAATCGACGCTGGAGATGTAAACCATGGACTCGAAGACCAAGAAACTCGCCCTCATCGGCGCGGCCGTCGTGGCCGTCGGCGCCGGCGTGACGCTCGCCCTGCAGGCATTCAATGAAAACCTCGTCTTCTTCTTCTCGCCCACGCAGGTGGCCGCGAAGGAAGCCCCGACGGGCCGCACGTTCAGGCTCGGCGGCGTGGTCGAGCCCGGCAGCGTCAAGCGCCAGGCCGACGGCGTGACCGTCACCTTCGGCATCACCGACACCGCCAAGATCGTTCCCGTCCAGTACAAGGGCATCCTCCCCGACCTCTTCGCCGAAGGCCAGGGCGTCGTGGCCCAGGGCAAGCTCGACGAGCAGGGCGTCTTCTGCGCCTCCGAAGTGCTCGCCAAGCACGACGAGAACTACATGCCGCCCGAGGCTGCCAAGGCTCTCGATGACGCCCACAAGGCGGGCGTAGCCAAGAAGCAGGCCGAGCAGGCCCAGGCCGCGAAGTCCTGATGCCTGCCCTTCCAGTCAATTGAGTTTTTATTGAGCCGGGTGTGACCGCCCGCCTGACCCGAGGGCCAGGCAAAGCGGCCATGCCCTTGCTTGCATAAAGAGAGAAGACGGAAGCATCCGTCCCCATACACAAACCGGAGAAAACAAGTGATTCCTGAAATCGGTCACTTCGCACTGATCCTGTGCCTTGCGTTGAGCATCGTCCAGGGCGTGCTCCCGCTTGTCGGCGCTGCCAAGGGCAACCGCGCGCTGATGGCGGTCGCCCGTCCCGCCGCTGCCGCCAACGCGTTCTTCGGCACGGTGGCCATTGGCTGCCTTGCCTACTCGTTCTACCTGTCGGACTTCACCGTCCTCAACGTGGCGAACAACTCCAACTCGCTTCTGCCCTGGTACTACAAGGTGGCCGCGACCTGGGGCTCCCACGAAGGCTCGATCCTCTTCTGGACGGTGACGCTCGGATGGTGGGGCGCCGCGGTCGCCTTCTGCGCCCGCCGCCTGCCCGCCGAGATGGTCGCCCGCGTGACGGGCGTGCTCGGCCTCGTCGGCATGGGCTTCCTCCTCTTCATGCTGCTCACCTCCAATCCGTTCCTGCGCCTCTTCCCTGCGCCCGCCGAGGGCGCGGACCTCAATCCGCTGCTGCAGGACCCGGGCATGGTTTTCCATCCGCCGCTCCTCTATCTGGGCTACGTGGGCTTCGCCGTGCCGTTCGCCTTCGCGATCGCCGCGCTCATCTCCGGTCGTCTTGACGCCGCCTGGGCCCGCTGGATGCGTCCGTGGACGACGGCCGCCTGGGTGCTCCTCACGCTCGGCATCGCGCTCGGCTCCTACTGGGCCTACTACGAGCTCGGCTGGGGCGGCTGGTGGTTCTGGGACCCGGTCGAGAACTCCTCGTTCATGCCGTGGCTCACGGGCACCGCGCTCATCCACTCGCTCGCCGTCACCGAAAAGCGCGGTTGCTTCCGCATCTGGACGGTGCTCCTCGCGATCCTGACGTTCTCGCTCTCGCTCCTCGGCACCTTCCTCGTGCGCTCCGGCGTGCTCACCTCGGTGCACGCCTTCGCGACCGACCCCGAGCGCGGTCTCTTCATTCTGGCCTTCCTCATCATCGTCATCGGCCTCTCGTTCCTGCTCTTTGCATGGCGCGCCCCGACGGTGGGTCTGGGCGGCAACTTCTCGCTCATCTCCCGCGAGTCGATGCTCCTCGTCAACAACGTGCTGCTCGTCGTGGCCATGGGTGCCGTGCTTCTCGGCACGCTCTATCCGCTCTTCCTCGACGCGCTCAACGCAGGCAAGATCTCGGTCGGCCCCCCGTACTTTGACGCCGTCTTCGGTCCGCTCATGCTGCCGTGCGTGTTCCTGATGGGCGTGGGTCCGCTCGCCCGCTGGAAGGACGCCGATCCGAAGGCGCTCGCCCGCGAGCTCGCCTGGTGCCTCGTCGCCGCCATCGTGGCCGGCGCCGCCATCCCGCTCCTCATGGGCGAGTTCGGCCACTGGGTCTTCCTCGGCTGCACGTCCGCGATGTTCGTCTTCTTTGCCGTGATCCAGACGTTCCGTCATCAGATCCGCAACCAGCCGGGCAATGTCTTCGCCCGCCTGATGCGCCAGCCGCGCGCCTTCTGGGGCATGCAGCTCGCCCACATCGGCGTGGCCGTCTTCATCATCGGTGTGGCGCTCGTCAAGGGCTACCAGTCCGAACGCGACGTGCGCATGTATGAAGGCGAGACCGTGACGGTCGCCGGCTACACCTTCACGTTCAACGGCGTCGAAACCGTCCGCGGCCCGAACTACACGGCCGACCGCGGCGATTTCACGCTCTCCGTGAACGGCAGGGAGCTCCAGCACCTCTATCCTGAAAAGCGCAAGTACTACAGCTCAAACTCGATGCCGATGACCGAGTCCGCCATCCGCCACTCGATCACGGGCGACGTGTACGTGAGCCTCGGCACGCCGACCAATGACGGCGGCTGGGTCGTGCGCGCCTACTACAAGCCTTACGTCACCTGGATCTGGTGGGGCTGCATCATCATGGCCGCCGCTGGCCTTTGGGCCGCGTCCGACCGACGCTACCGCCGCCGCAAGCAGAAGAACGAAGCTGACGGAGAATAAGTCATGAGCAAGTCTCTCAAGTATCTGATTCCCTTCGGAATCTTCATTGTCCTCGCGGGCTTCCTCTTCAAGGGGCTCTACATGGATCCGCGACAGCTGCCCAGCGTGCTCATCAACAAGCCGATGCCGCAGTGGTCGCTCCCGACGCTCTTCGACACCACGAAGACGCTCTCCACCGAGGAGATGAAGGGCAAGGTCTGGATGCTCAACGTCTGGGCCACGTGGTGCATTCCCTGCAAGCAGGAGCACCCCTACATGGTCAAGCTCAAGAAGGACGGCCTCAAGACCCCGATCGTTGGCTTCGTCTACAAGGACAATCCTGGCGCCGCCCTCAACATGCTGCGCCAGCAGGGCAATCCTTACGACATGGTCGTCTTCGAGGTGAAGAACCGGGTCGGTCTTGACCTCGGCGTCACGGGCGTTCCCGAGACCTTCGTCATCGACAAGAAGGGCGTGATCCGGGCCAAGGTGAGCTACCCGCTCGATCCGCAGATCTGGAACGAGCAGCTCAAGCCCCTCATCAAGCAGCTGGAGGCCGAATAACATGAAGTCCGTCAAGCTTATGGGCGCCGCCCTCACGGCCTGCGCACTGATGGCCGGCACGGCCTTCGCAGCTCCGCGCGAAGCCGCTCCGACCGCCTTTGACCCGATCGCCCACCAGCGCGTCGTCGAGGTTTCCGAGCAGCTCCGCTGTCTCGTCTGCCAGAACCAGTCCATCGCCGACTCCAACGCCGAGCTCGCCGTCGACCTGCGCAACCAGGTGATCGAGCAGGTCAAGGCCGGCAAGACCAACAAGGAGATCGTGGACTACATGGTCGAACGCTACGGCGACTTCGTGCTCTACAAGCCGCCCTTCAAGGCCAACACGGTCATCCTCTGGCTCGGCCCCGTCGCACTCTTCCTCGTGGGCCTCGCCGCGTTCTACCTCAACCTCCGCCGCCGCAAGTCGGCCGTCGCCAAGACCGTCCGTCCGCTCACCGCCGAGGAAAAGGCCCGCGCGGACAAGCTGCTCTCGGGCGACAAGGAGTAACCGATGCTGACAACCTTCATCATCATCTGCGTCGTCTTCTGCCTGATCGCGATGGCCGCCGTGGCGCTGCCGCTCTGGTTCGGCGGCCGCAAGGCCGCTGACGCCGAAGACCGCCACGAAACGATTCTCGGCATCCTGCGTCAGCAGGCCGCGGACCTTGAAAAGGAGCGTGAGGCCGGCCGCATCGACCTCGACGAGTACGAGGAGTCCCGCCTCGAACTCGAGCGCCGCGTGCTTGAGGAAACCGCCCGCGACACCGACATCGGTTTGGCGCAGTTCCTGGCAGACCACGCCAAGGTGAATTCGTAGG
>ERZ780157.2203-NODE-2203-length-18709-cov-3.805136_pt1 | contig 18709 bp, 14 predicted proteins | sample MGYA00511169_ERZ780157 | MGnify/ENA primary metagenome ERZ780157 (study PRJEB29588, sample SAMEA1965149) | human gut metagenome | biome: human gut; feature: human-associated habitat; material: faeces | place: Denmark | collected 2008/2010 ... | reverse complement strand
CGGAGTGGTCGGTATAATGATGATGGCAGCCCGCGTAGTGGATGCCGTTACCGACGTGGCGATGGGACAGATCGTGGATCGTACCAAACCGACAGAACGCGGAAAATTTGTGATCTGGATTCGGAGAATGTGCGGTCCGGTCGCCGTGGCATCTTTTTTGATGTACGCAAGCTGGTTTGCACATATGCCGCTTGGATTTAAGATATTCTGGATGTTTTTTACGTATATTCTGTGGGGGAGTGTGTGTTATACCGGGATCAATATTCCGTATGGTTCGATGGCATCGGCAATTTCCGGAAATCCATCGGACCGTGCACAGTTGTCAAACTGGAGAACAATCGGTGCGTCGCTGGCGGGAACCGTGATTGGAGTCGTGATGCCGCTTGTCGTATATTATCAGGATGAAAACGGAAATAATGTGCTTTCCGGAACACGCATGATGATTGCCGCGCTGGTGTGCTCGATCGGAGCTGTGATCTGTTATCTGATCTGTTATGTTATGACGACGGAGCGAGTAAAGGTGGAGCAGACGACGAGTCAGTTCCGTGTTTCGGAATTGCTCTCGGGGATCGTGCATAACCGTGCCCTGATCGGGATTATCGTCAGCTCGATCTGTATGATTCTGGCACAAATGACACTTACGAATATGACAACGTATCTTTTCCCCAATTTTTACGGTAACATCCGGGCACAGTCCTTATCGGGACTGGCAGGAACGGTTATTACACTGATCTGTGCTTCCTTTACGGTGCCGCTTTCGGCAAAACTGGGAAGAAAGGAGCTGGGTATTGCCGCCGCTTTGTTTGGGGCAGCAGTGCTTTTTGTAACTAACTTTTTGAAATTACAGAATGCGTATGTGTTTGTCGTATTTTATACCTTTGCTTATGTCGGAATTGCGATCTTTTCACTCATTACGTGGGCGATGATCACGGATGTGATTGACGACGCGCAGGTTCATGATGGAAGGAGATCCGATGGAACGATTTATTCGGTGTATTCTTTTGCCAGAAAGGTAGGACAGGCGGCGTCTTCCGGTGTGGCGGGACTTCTATTAAGCATCATCGGATATAGTCAGGCGACAGCATTTGAACCATCCGTCGTCAATGGAATCTACCATATTACCTGTCTGGCACCGGCGGTCGGTTTTGTCCTTCTCGCTCTCTCATTGGCATTTTTGTATCCGCTGGATCGGAAAAAGGTGCAGGAAAATGCACGGATTCTGGTAGAAAAGGAGAATGAGGCGAAATGAAAAATTATGCTTTTTGTGTGGATTCTGACGGTTGTGTCATGGATACGATGACACCGAAACACCGATTTTGTTTTGGCCCGGAGGCGATAAAAATGTGGAATCTTCTGCCATGGGAAAAAGAAGCCGAAAAACGCTGGGAAGAGATCAACCTTTGGCAGAAAACAAGAGGAATCAATCGTTTTCAAGGGATTTATCGTTTTTTGTATGAGTTCAGAGACAAGATTAGTGAGGCGGACGAACTTCCCCGGCTGGAACATTGGCTGCAGACGACGGGAGAATATTCGGAACGAGCACTTGCCGAAGAAGTGAAAAAGACCGGTTCAAAATTATTACAGCGGGTACTCGACTGGTCGGATAAAGTAAATGAATCGATCAATCGGCTTCCCAAAGAGAAGACAAGGGTATTTACCGGGGCAAAAGACATCATTTCCAGAATATGTAAAGAAACAGATATTTATATCATTTCGTCAGCAAATCGGGAGGCAGTATGCCGTGAATGGGAAGAGGCAAGTGTATTAAACTATGTTACAGAGTGCATGACACAAGAGAAGGGAACAAAGTGCGAGTGCCTCAAAAAAGTATGTGCATTGGGATACGAATCATCTCATGTTTTGATGGTCGGAGATGCTTTGGGCGATAAGGAAAGTGCCGATGCTGCGGGGATCCCATTTTTCCCAATTCTTGCCGGAAAAGAAGAGGAGTCATGGCAGGAAGGAAGAAAAAGTGCATTTCCGGCGTGGCTGAATGGAAATTATACAAAAGAGATGCAGCAGAAATATGAAAGACAGTTTTATCAAAATTTAGAAAGGGATGAAAGAAAATGAATATTGATCTGAGAGCAAATCCATTTTTTTTGACAGAAGAAGATTGTGACTGGGTTCACGAGACGATTGCCGCAATGAACGACGAAGAAAAGGTAGGACAATTATTTTTCCAATTGACCTCATCACAAAAAGAGGAAGATCTGATTGAATTGATACAGACGTATCATCTTGGAGGCTGTCGCTACAATCCGGCACCGGCGCGGGAGGTATGGAAGCAGAACCGCATTTTGCAGGAAAACAGCAAGATTCCGTTGTTTATCGCCTGCAATACGGAATCCGGCGGCGATGGTGCATGCACGGATGGCACGTATATCGGCAATGGCATGAAGATTGGAGCGACAGGAAACCATGATTACGCGGAAGACATGGGGCGCATGGGAAATGCAGAAGCGGCGGCAATCGGCTGTAATATGGCATTTGCACCGGTCTGCGATATCTATTACAATCCGATGAATACCGAAATTTCGACAAGAGCCTTTTCCAATGATCCGGAAATGGTAAAAAAGTGCAGTGTCGAATATGTGAGGGGTGCGCACCAGAATACGGATTTTGCCTGTGTGGCAAAACATTTTCCGGGAAATGGTGTGGATTACCGCGATGCCCATCTGTCCAATCATGTCAATGATTTCTCGCCAAAACACTGGGATGAGACGTATGGTATGGTTTACAAAGAATTGATCGAAAATGGGGTCGAAGGGATTATGGGCGGCCATATCATGCTTCCCGAATATGTACGCGAACTTGCCCCGGAACTGCCGGAAGAGGAAGTGTGGATGCCTGCGACATTGAACAAAACATTGATGACGACGCTTTTGCGTGATAAACTGGGATTTCAGGGGGTCGTAGTGACTGATGCTTCCCATATGGTGGCGATGACAAACCAGATGACGCGAAAAGAGATGCTTCCGCGTGCCATCAATGCCGGCTGTGATATGTTCCTGTTTTTCAATGATCCGCAGGAAGATTTTCGGACGATGCTTACGGCTTATCAAAGAGGCGTGATCTCGGAAGAACGAATGACGGAAGCCCTGACAAGAATCCTCGGAATTAAGGCCCGCCTGCAGCTTCATAAAAAAAGTGCGGCAGAAATGGTCCCGGAGAAAGATACACTGGACAGGGTACTCGGAAATGAGGAATTTAAGAAAAAGCAGAGTGAGATCAGCGAAAAAAGCCTTACCCTTGTGAAATATAAGGACAAAGATGTGCTGCCGATTTCGCCGGAAAAATATAAAAAAGTTATGATCGTGCACATTAAAGGACATGAGACAGGGATGGTGGAACTGCTGAAATTGTGCGGCATGGAAGGCAAAAATCCGGCAGAGACAGTCAAACAAAAGTTATGCGAACGCGGATACGATGCGTATGTTTACGAAAGTCCGCTTGACCAGATGAAACAGAAGGCTTTGAAAGGAGAAAAGCCGGATCTGAATATTTATTTTGCCGGAAAGAATGCCATCTCAGAATTTCGTGAACAGGCAGATCTTGTGATCACGCTTTGCGATGTGATGGCGGGCAGGCCAAGTTTCGGAATGTCGAAAGGCGGCGGTGAAATTCCGTGGTATGTATTTGAAGTACCTGTGATCGCAGTCGGATGCGGACAACCGACGATGCTTTCGGACATCCCGCAAGTGCGTACGTATATTAATATTTATGATGCCAAAGAAACTACATTGGAAAAACTGATCGAGGCGCTTTCGAGCGGAGCGGATGCCTTTGTCGGAAAAGATCCGATCGATAGTTTTTGCGGATTACAGGATACAAAATGAGAATGTCCCTCAATTTAGATCCGGCTTTTTTATTGTCGTCGCGGGCGTATGGTCTGAAAGGGAAAGCGCTTTTTGGGGCAAAAGAATTGTCGCGGGCGTATGGTCTGAAAGGGAAAAGCGCCACTTAGGTCAAAAGAATTGTCGCGAGCGTATGGTCTAAAGGGGAAAAGCGCCATTTAGGTCAAAAGAGCGGTTTATACGGATTACAGGATACAAAATGAGAATGTATTGACATTCGTTTTTGAAAAGAGTAAGATGGTGGATACGAACGAAGAAAACGGGGAAACAAGGATGAATATAGTAAAAAAGGCAGGTCTGCCGTGTCTTTGGGTGCTCATATGCGTTTGGCTGTGCAGTATACCAAAGCAGGCAGAAGCTTATACATTAAATATTAGTAAGCAGGAGTATGAGACGATGGTTTCGGACTCCTTGGTTTCGACGGGAAATAATGCCCGTCTAAAGAACGTGCTTGAAAAAGCCCGCGCCGGCAAAAAAGTGACGATTGCATATCTTGGCGGTTCAATCACGGAAGGGGTAGGAGCCGGTCCGAACAGGAAATGTTATGCAGAAAAATCCTGGAAAAAATTTACAAATAAATACAGCCTGTTTCACAATGCAGAATTTATCAATGCAGGAATGAGTGGAACGCCATCTTCTCTGGGGGCGATTCGTTATCATAGAGATGTTGAGTCGAAAATAAAAACGGGAAAAGGACCGGACATTTTATTTTTGGAATTTGCCGTCAATGACCGTGAAGAGTGCACGAAAGGCGGCGCCTACGAGGGCTTGATCCGGCGCGCCATGAAATCCGGAAGCGCTGTGGTTTTGATTTTCTCTGTATTTCGAGATAATTTTAATATGCAGGATACTTACATACCTTATGGAAAATATTATGGACTACCGATGATCAGTATTAAAAACGGCGTAAAAAGTCAGTTTTCGAATCCGGATTTTTCAGATTGGTTTTTTCATGATTACTGGCATCCAACCAATCAAGGCCACGCATTTATGGCAGACTGTATCGCTAATCTGTTTGAAAAAGTGGACTGTCAGATGCCGCAAAAGGACAAGATTGAGGACGTTTCAAAAGTAAAACCGTATAAGACAGATGGTTTTGAAACATTGAAAATGCTTACCACACATAGTGTGAAAAAAAACAAAAAAGGAAAAAAGCAGGAGATTAAAAAAGTTAGTGCAGGCGGGTTTAAGACAAAAGATGAAAGAACCGGAATCTTTCGTTTTAATGGCAAGGATAAATTTCCTTATAATTGGAAACACAAAAAGAAAAATTCCAAGAAGCCGTTGAAAATCAAAGTAAGTTGCAATAAATTTTTGGTGGTGTACAAGTTATCGAAAAACAGTCATACCGGGAAAGCGGATATTTTTGTGGACGGAAAGAAAATCAAAACGGTCAATGGCTATGATAAAGATGGGTGGAACAATGCAAGGATTGTACTTGCCATAAATGAAGAAGCAAAAAAGGTACATACGATTGAAATTCGGATGGCAAAAGGGAACCGCAAAAAAGACTTTACGGTTCTAGCCATGGGATATCATTAAAAATGTTCGATCAGTATTTTAATACCGAGACAGATTAAGATGATACCTCCGGTAATTTCTGCTTTTTTCTGATAGCGTGTCCCAAATACATTTCCAATCTTTACGCCGCCGACGGAAATGAGAAATGTCGTGCACGCGATCAAAAGACAGGCGAGAAGAGTATTGGCAGTGCGGCTTAAAGTCCTTGTGATGACAACCGGAATACAGGAAAAGGTAATGCCAATCGCCAGTGCGTCAATGCTGGTAGCTACTGCCAGAAAAAACATGGTTTTAAATCCAAATTCGGCATTGGAAGTATTTTCCTCTTCGGAAAGTGATTCACGAATCATATTGGCACCGATCAGCACCAAAAGGAAAAAGGCAATCCACGCAGAAAACGTATCTACATAATGTTCAAAACGACTTCCCAGTAAATAACCGGTCAGTGGCATAATCCCCTGAAAAATACCAAACCATGCGCCGACGATAAGGCATTTGGAAGCGGTAAGTTTGGAAAGGGATAACCCCTTGCAGATTGATACGGCAAAGGCATCCATGGACAACCCGATGCCAAGGACTAAAATTGTTAATAAATCCATATTTTTCTCCTACTTGTTAAGAATTTTGAGCCCTATTCGGCCCAATGTTTGCCAATGAATGTCTCTTACGTGCAAGCACGACGATTCATCCATGTCAAACATTGGTCCTGAATAGTTACCTTGAAAATAAAAAAAGACACAAGTATGGCATGCCATACATGAGTCTCGTTCATTAAGATATGCCAAACCACAAAGCGGACAGTATGTTGACATATCACACAAATTAAGCTCGTGCAAACTACTCCCTCACGGGTAGGTTAATGATAACAAAATATCAATAGCATGTCAACAAAAATTTTTATAGTTTTGCTTTTATTAGAAAAATAAGCTCCTATTTTTCCATTCGGGACCGCTTCCGCTTAGAAGAACACTCGTAGCGGTACATGAGGGCAAACTACGCCCTCTATGTACCGACGGTGTTCTAAATCCCTCATATAAAAACAGGGGCTTATTTTATCTAAAGAAGAAAACTATAAAAAATGGTATATCAAAGATATGTAATTCATTTTTGATAGTGTAGGTTTATATTCTAAAAATTGCATAACTGATTTTTGATACTATGGACTTATGTTCTAACTCTCGTTTCTGACGATTGTTAGAACATAAGTATTTTCTGATAAGTACACCTGTAAAAAATAACCTAATTTGATATTTCCTAGAAAATCTGCTAAGATAAAGAAAATTACAATGAAATGGAGAGAACGAAAATGAAAAATACGATGCAAAAAGTAATGTGGGCGATAGCAGCGGCAATCTTTTGTATCCTGGTTGTCCATACCCCGGCACAGGCGATGATGACAGAAGATCAGGCAGATGGGAAGAGTATTTACCGGATTCAGAATGGAGAGTATGCAGAGACGACGATGACCGTTGGAAAACAGGGAACATTTACCTATGATCTCACGGGATTGACAGATCCGATGGATGGCAGTGCCGTTACCACGCTTCAGGTAACCTCAATAAGCACGAGTAACAGTGAAGTTCTTCAGATGAATGCAGACGGTTCCTTTACGGCGGTTGCACCAGGAGAGGCGACGGTTTCCATTCAGGGAACGTATGGAACCTACAATATGTATTTTTCCGGTCGATGCGATGTTACGGTTGTGGTGGATATGACTAATGTGACACTGGAAAAAAATTCGGTCAAAGGAATCTATTCCGGTTATGTTAATTTTGAAACTTCGGTAGCATTGCAAAATGTGCCGGCAGGCATCGTATTGTCAGAGGATAATTCAAATTTTTCCGTTCAATCCAGTAATGCCGGTGTTGATGTAAATTGCACTTTGGAAGAGAACCGGATCAAACTCAGTTTTTATAATTACGGAAAGACAACATTGACGTTGACCATCAATGGAAAAGAATTCAAACTGGAAGTGAATATTCAGAATGTTACCATTTCGAAGCAGGGAATGGTGCAGGCAAAGGGGAAAAAAGTTCAACTGAAAATCAAAGGAACTTCGGAGAAACCGGTTTGGAGTTCCTCGAATCCAAAAGTGGCGAAGGTTACAAAAAATGGTCATGTTTCCTGTAAGAAAAAAGGAAATGCAGTGATCACAGCTTCTTTTGGAGAAGCCAAAGTAGGATGTGCGGTTTCGGTTGTGTCGGCGAAGAAAGTAAAAACGATCCGCTATGCGAAAACGATTGGAACAAAATGGAAATACAGTCAGCCAAAGAGAATGCAGAAAGGGTATTATGACTGTAGTTCTCTTGTTTGGAAAGCCTATTGTAAGATGGGGAAAAAGATTGGCGGAAATTATGCACTGGTAGCGGCAGACCTTGCAAAATGGTGTAAAGCGCACGGAAAGAAAATTACAAACGCCTATACCAGAAATCATATTGAGAAGATGAAGTTAAATCCGGGCGATCTGATGTTTGAGACGGGGGCTGATAATGGACGTTATCTGGGAATCTATCATGTAGAAATGTTTACCGGATATGTTGTTGCTTATTATGGCAGCGATGGAAAACCGGTTTTGTACGAGACATGGGGAGCCAGACCGGATGGTTATTATGGGGGCGGTTACATGATTTATCGTCCGTATAAATAATCTTGAAAATGCGAATTTTGTCGAATTTTGTATGAAATTATCGTAAATATAGAAAAAATGTTAAAAAAAAATAAAGAAAATAGGAAAATTCCATATATTGGTATTGCAAAATGTGGAAAAAACATTTATAATGCAAAAGGAGCACGTAAATAAATTATGATACGTTGCTGTTCTACACTAATATGGGAGGTAAAAAGAGTGAACAAGCTTAGGGTTCTAATCGTAGACGACAGTGCCAGAACAATTTCTTTGATCAAAGATAGTTTATCGGAAGATACTGAGGTGGAGATTGTCGGGCAGGCAGAAAATGGCGTGGAGGCTATTGAAATGATCCGCGAAACCAAACCGGATGTTGTATTTTTGGATTTGATCATGCCAAAGATGGACGGACTTCTGGTTTTGGAGAAAGTATGCCAAGGATTACCGGGAATCGAGAAACGCCCGAAATTCATTGTCGTGACAGCTGTTACTCAAGAAAATGTAATGCAGACCGCTTTTCAATACGGTGCTGCATACTATGTATTAAAGCCATTTGAAAAGGAAACGATTCAGGCGAAAATACAGCAATTAAAACCGGGGGCATTGCCGATTGTCATGAACTATCAATCACGAGAATCAGACAAAAAGGGCTACAATCTGGAAATGGATGTAACACAGATCATTCACGAGATTGGTGTGCCTGCGCACATAAAGGGCTATCAGTACTTAAGAGATGCGATCATGATGTCTGTAGATGATGGTGAGATGCTGAATTCAATCACAAAAATTTTGTATCCATCCATTGCCAAGCAGCATAAGACGACACCAAGCCGAGTTGAGAGGGCGATTCGTCATGCGATAGAAGTGGCATGGACCAGAGGAAAAGTGGATACGATTGATGAATTATTTGGTTACACCGTCAGTAATGGAAAAGGAAAACCCACCAATTCCGAATTTGTAGCTTTAATTGCAGATAAAATACGACTGGAGCAGAAAATGCGCAAGTCATATTAATAATGAAAAGAGAGGAACGCTTCAAAGCGTTCCTTTTTTCGCACCTAACAGTTTGGAACATGAAATCACAGTTGCATTTTGTGACATTTTTTTATATAATAATGTTAGGGTCGCCCAAAAACAGATAGAGAAAAGAAAGGCAGGATGAGATATGGAACAGGACAAACGTAGTGATTTAATTGAAAAATTTGATACGGGAGAACTGTCGAAGGACATCATCCCACCTAATTTTACAGATCCTGATGTGTTATTTGAGGTGCTGACAAAGCTGTTGACAGCGGAAAACAGGCAGGATGAGATGGGGATTATACGAAAAGCATATGAACTTGCCAAAGAAGCACATAAGGATCAAAAAAGAAAATCCGGGGAACCATATCTGATTCACCCGGTCTGTGTGGCAATCATTTTGACACAGCTGGATATGGACAAGGAGACGATTGTCGGCGGACTTCTTCATGATGTCATTGAGGACACACCGTATACTGTGGAAGACATTACTCAGATGTTTAGTGCGGAGATTGCGCTTTTGGTCGATGGTGTTACGAAATTGACCCAGCTGAACTATTCCGCGGACAAACTGGATGTGCAGGCGGAAAATCTTCGTAAAATGTTTTTGGCGATGGCAAAAGATATCCGTGTTATCATTATAAAATTGGCGGACCGTCTTCATAATATGCGTACACTGCAATTTATGAAACCGGAAAAGCAGAAAGAAAAAGCCAGAGAGACGATGGACATTTACGCGCCGATCGCACATCGTCTTGGTATTTCCAAAGTAAAGGTAGAATTGGATGATCTTTCTTTACAATATTTGGAGCCGGAAGCTTACAAGGAATTGAATGACAAATTTAATCATCTGCGTGTGCAGAAGGAAACGTTTGTTAAGGATATCATGGAAGATGTCAAAGAACATCTCGATGAGGCCAAGATCAAGGCAACGATCGACGGACGTGTGAAGCATCTGTTCAGTATTTACCGAAAAATGGTAAATCAGAATAAGACATTGGATCAGATTTATGACTTGTTTGCGATACGAATTATTGTAGATACAGAGCAGCAGTGTTATACGGCTCTTGGAATCATTCACGAGATGTATAAGCCGATTCCGGGACGTTTTAAAGATTATATTGCGATGCCGAAACCAAATCATTACCAGTCATTGCATACGACATTGATCGGACCAAACGGACAGCCATTTGAAATTCAGATTCGCACATATGAGATGCATAAAACAGCAGAATATGGTATTGCGGCACATTGGAAATATAAGGAGACAAAGGGAAGCGAGGCCAAGGTTAAAAATGATGAGGCCAAGATGGCATGGCTGCGCCAGATTTTGGAATGGCAGCGGGATATGTCGGACAATAAAGAGTTTATGAGTCTTCTGAAGAATGACCTGGATCTTTTTGCGGACAGTGTTTACTGTTTCACTCCACAGGGAGATGTTAAAACACTTCCAAGCGGTTCTACACCGGTGGATTTTGCGTACAGTGTTCACAGTGCAGTCGGAAATAAGATGGTAGGTGCCAGAGTTAACGGTAAGCTGGTTCCGATTGAATATGAGATCAAAAACGGCGACCGTATTGAAATCATTACTTCACAGAATTCTCAGGGACCAAGCCGCGACTGGCTGAAACTGGTTAAGAGTACTCAGGCAAAGAACAAGATTAACCAGTGGTTCAAGAAGGAATTAAAAGAAGATAATATCCTTAAGGGCAAGGAGATGCTTGCGCAGTATGCGCGTGCAAAGGGATTTAAGATCGCAAATTATACCAAAACCCAGTATCTGGAGACTGTTTTGCGTAAATATGGTTTCAGGGACTGGGATTCAGTACTTGCTGCAATTGGTCATGGCGGATTGAAAGAAGGTCAGGTTTTCAATAAGCTGGTAGAGGCTTATGATAAGGAAAATAAGAAGAATCTGACAGATGAGCAGGTTCTTGAGGCTGCTTCTGAGACACAGGAGAAGCTTCACATTGCCAAGAGCAAGAGCGGCATTGTGGTAAAAGGAATCCATGATGTGGCAGTCCGTTTTTCCAAGTGCTGTAATCCGATCCCGGGTGATGAGATTGTAGGCTTTGTTACAAGAGGACGTGGAATCACAATTCATCGTACAGATTGTGTCAATGTGCTGAATATGTCTGAGACAGACAGGACACGACTGATTGAGGCAGAGTGGCAGCAGCCTGATACCAAGGAAAAAGAGAAGTATATGGCTGAGATTCAGGTTTATGCAAATAACCGTACAGGGCTTCTTGTGGATCTTTCTAAAATATTTACAGAACGTAAGATCGACCTGCGAAGTATCAACAGCCGTACAAGCAAGCAGGAGAAGGCGACTATTTCCATGAGTTTTGAGATTGGAAGCAAAGAGGAACTGCGTTCCCTGATCGAGAAGATCCGTCAGGTAGAGAGTGTCATTGACGTAGAGAGAACTACAGGCTGATCATGGAAAAATCTGTTGGAACATTATTTTATGGAACTGTTGCAGATTGACAGAAAGGAATAACATGAAGAATTTAGAATTACAGAAATGTATATTAGGACCTGTATATACAAATTGCTATCTCCTTAAGAATAAAGAAACCGGAGAACTGATCATTGTTGATCCCGCAGATTGTCCGGAGAAGATTGAAATGAAGATTTCCCGGATGAATGGAAAACCGGTGGCGATTCTTCTTACCCATGGACATTTTGACCACATTCTGGCTGCACAGGCAGTAAAGGAGAAATATAATATTCCGATTTATGCCTGTCATCAGGAAGAGGAGATGCTCCGCGAACCTTCGATCAATATGACTGTACATTATGGACAGGGATGTTCTATTGTGCCGGATGTATTTCTGGAGGATCTGGATGTTATCAGACTGGCGGGATTTTCCGTTCAGATGATCCATACACCGGGACATACCAAAGGAAGCTGCTGTTATTATCTGAAAGATGAAGGTGTATTGTTCAGCGGTGATACAGTGTTCTATGGCTCTGTTGGAAGAACGGATTTTCCGGGTGGAAGTACAGCAGAAATCGTGAGAAGTCTCCATAAACTGGTAGATTCGCTTCCTGAAGAGACCGAGGTTTTCCCCGGACATGATGCATCTACCACTATTGGTTATGAAAAGAGGTATAATCCATTTGTGTAAAATAGGCATTCTGTTTGAGAACAGAGATTTTGAACATGATGTTTATGAACTGATCAAAGCGTTTTATCCCGAAGCGGAGATACATACTCTTTATGAAAATGCTGAAGCAGAGTATGACCTCCGCTTCAGTGTGGAACGGGACAATGACAGTTATATCATAAAATACGAAAGGACAGAGAATCTGTCGAAACAGGAAACAGAGCAAAAAGGGGTAATTTCCGCAGACATACTTTCTAAAGAGAATGCAGGCTGTGGAATACAGGATGCTCATGCTCTGAGAAAAGAGAATAAAGATAATATCAAATATGCTCTGTATCAGTTGTTGGTAAAACTGACGGGCAGAACTCTTCCATGGGGAAATCTGACAGGAATACGTCCTGCCAAACTGGCAATGGGAATGATCGAATCCGGAATGAAAAATACGGAAGCAGCCCGGGAGATGCGTGAGAGATATCTGGTAAGTCCGCAGAAAACAGCGCTTGCCATCACTATTGCAAACAGGGAAAGAGAGATTCTGAAGGATATTGACTATGAAAATGGATACAGCCTTTATATTGGAATCCCGTTTTGCCCAAGTATCTGTCTGTATTGTTCCTTCAGCTCCTATCCGCTGAAAGTGTGGGAGAAGAGAACAGATGAATATGTGGAAGCTCTCTGCCGGGAGGTAAGAGAGACTGCTCTTATGATGAAAGGAAGAAAACTGGACACCATCTATATTGGCGGCGGTACCCCGACTACATTGCTTCCACATCAGATCCGTAAGCTCCTGGATACAGTGGGAGAAGCTTTTGGCTATGAAGGACTGGCAGAGTTTACTGTGGAAGCCGGCAGACCGGACAGTATTACACGTGAAAAGCTGATGGCGATCAGGGAGTATCCGGTAACAAGAATTTCCGTAAATCCACAGACTATGAATCAGGAGACCCTGGATATTATCGGCCGCAGACATACTGTGGAGCAGACAAAAGAAGCGTTTCATCTGGCACGAGAGCTGGGATACGATAACATTAACATGGATCTGATCGTAGGTCTTCCGGGTGAGGATATTCACATGGTAGAGCGGACTCTTGAACAGGTTCGTGAACTGGCACCGGACAGTATTACCGTACATTCACTGGCAGTGAAACGTGCAGCAAGGCTGAATATTTTTAAAGAGAAATATCAGGAAATGTCTTTTGAGAATAATCAGGAGATTATGGATCTGACCATGAAAACGGCGTATGAAATGGGAATGGGTCCTTATTATCTGTACAGACAGAAGAATATGAAGGGAAATTTTGAAAATGTTGGCTATGCAAAGGTTGACAAAGCGGGAATTTACAATATACTGATTATGGAGGAAAAACAGCCTATCATCGCACTGGGGGCAGGCGGTTCTTCCAAGCTGGTCTTTGACCATGGACAGAGAATTGAACGTGTGGAGAATGTAAAAGACGTTTCTAATTATATTTCCCGCATTGATGAGATGATCGAGAGAAAACGGACAGCAATAGCTACCTGGCTGTAGGATGTGGAGGTAACATTTTGGACACAGTACAAAAGACAGCGGCAGGTTCACAGCAGAGGATCCTGGAATTTGACCTTGCTTCTGAACTGCATCATGGAATGCTGGTAAGTAATCTGGCTTATGCGGTTGCAGAGGAGATGGGACTGCCGCATGAACAGTGCTATGAGCTTGCAATAGCAGGAATGCTCCATGATATAGGAAAGCTGAAGCTGACAAGTTATATTAACGGACAGGAGCAGGATCCTCTGGTGATCGAGGAACTGAAGTATGTCCGGATGCATTCTGCATTGGGATATGAGGAACTTAAAGGGCAGGGATATTCGGATTTTGTATTGGAGAGTATCCTGTACCATCATGAGAATTATGATGGCAGTGGATATCCGTCCAATAAAGCAGGTGATGACATACCCATAGGTGCCCGGATACTCAGAGTCTGCGATGTATATGCAGCATTGATCTCTGACAGACCATACAGAAGAGGATTTGATATTTCTTCAGTTATGGAGTTGATGATTGATGAAGTAAAAAATTTTGATATGCAGGTTTTTCTTGCGTTTCAGAGAGTGGTTCATAATGGAGACGGGCAGAATTTTTATAAAAGAGGAGGACAACATGGCATTAAAGAAGAAACCGGTAACCGGTATGAAGGACATTTTACCAAAAGAGATGGAAATCCGTAATTATGTGATGAACATGATTCGTGAAACATACGGAACATTTGGCTTTTCATCTATAGAGACACCATGTGTGGAGCATATTGAAAATCTTTCCAGTAAACAGGGCGGAGAGAATGAGAAACTTATTTTCAAGATCCTGAAACGTGGGGAGAAACTGAAACTTGCGGAAGCAGAGAAAGAAAGTGATCTGGTTGACTCCGGACTTCGCTACGATCTGACTGTGCCGCTTTCCAGATATTATTCCAACAACGCAAATGAGCTTCCGGCTCCTTTTAAGGCACTTCAGATGGGTAATGTGTGGAGAGCAGACAGACCGCAGAGAGGACGTTTCCGTCAGTTTATGCAGTGTGATATTGATATTCTGGGTGAGTCTACTTATCTGGCTGAGATCGAACTGGTTCTTGCTACCACAACGTTGCTCGGAAAGCTGGATTTCCGTAACTTTACGATTCGCATCAACGACAGAAAAATCTTAAAAGCGATGGCGCAGTACAGTGGATTCCCACAGGAAAGCTTTGACACTGTGTTTATCATTCTGGACAAGATGGACAAGATTGGTCTGGAAGGTGTTGCAGAAGAACTGGAGAAAGAAGGATTTGCCAAAGAAAGTATTGACACTTATCTTGGACTTTTCAAAGAAATCACTTCTGATATCGAAGGTGTTCGCTACTGTAAAGAGAAATTAAAAGATGTTCTGGATCCAAAGGTTGCTGAGGACCTTGAAACAATCATTTCTACTGTAGATTCTGTTAAGACAGCAGATTTTAAGATGTCTTTCGATCCGACTTTGGTACGTGGAATGTCTTATTATACAGGACCGATTTTTGAAATCTCTATGGATGAGTTTGGCGGCAGCGTAGGCGGCGGTGGACGCTATGATGAGATGATCGGTAAATTTACAGGAAACAATACATCTGCCTGCGGATTTTCAATTGGATTCGAGAGAATCGTAATGCTTCTTCTTGAGAGAAATTATGAAATCCCGACAAAGAATGGTAAGAAAGCATATCTTATCGAGAAGAATATGCCGGCAGACAAGATGCTGACGATTCTGAAACAGGCTCAGGAAGAGCGTAATGCCGGAACACAGATCAATATTTCTATTATGAAGAAGAATAAGAAATTCCAGAAAGATCAGATGACAGCAGAGGGCTATACAGAGTTTGTAGAATTCTTTAAAGACAGAATGTAATAATTCGTAACTGTTCAGCAACATTGCGAGATAGCAGACTGCCGGATAGTTACAACAATTCTTATAATATAGAAAGCATGAAAAGAGGAAAGAAACATGGCTGAAAGTATGCAGGGACTGCACAGAACATGCCGATGTGCAGAAGTAACAAAGGAAATGATCGGCAAAGAAGTTGTCCTTATGGGATGGGTTCAGAAAGCCCGCGATAAAGGCGGAATTATTTTCGTAGATTTAAGAGACCGTTCCGGTATCATGCAGCTGATTTTTGAAAATGGCAGCATTGATGAAGAAGGTTTTGCAAAAGCAGGTAAACTGAGAAGTGAATTCGTAATCGCTGTTACCGGTGTGGTAGAAGAAAGAGGCGGCGCTGTTAACAAGAATCTTGCAACAGGTGAAATTGAGCTTCGCGTAAAATCCCTTCGTGTTCTGTCTGAAGCAGAGGTACCTCCGTTCCCAATTGAAGAGAACAGCAAGACAAAAGATGAAATCCGTCTGAAATATCGTTATCTTGACTTAAGAAGACCTGACCTTCAGAAGAATATTATGCTTAAGAGCAAAGTCATGATGCTTACAAGACAGTTCTTCGCAAAAGAAGGATTCCTTGAAATTGAAACTCCGATGCTTGGTAAGAGTACACCGGAAGGTGCAAGAGATTATCTGGTACCGTCTCGTGTTCATCCGGGACATTTCTATGGTCTGCCACAGTCTCCGCAGCTGTACAAACAGCTTCTGATGTGCTCTGGTTATGACCGTTATATCCAGATTGCAAGATGTTTCCGTGACGAAGACCTTCGTGCGGACAGACAGCCGGAATTTACCCAGATTGATATGGAACTCTCTTTTGTAGATGTTGATGACGTAATTGATGTAAATGAGAGATTCCTTGCTTATCTGTTCAAGGAAGTACTTGATATTGATGTAAAACTTCCAATCCAGCGTATCACATGGCAGGAAGCTATGGACAGATTTGGTTCTGATAAACCGGATATGCGTTTCGGAATGGAACTTCATGATGTAAGTGATGTAGTTAAAAACTGTGGATTCAGCGTGTTTACTTCTGCGTTGGAAAATGGCGGCAGTGTTCGTGGTATCAATGCAGAAGGACAGGGCGCAATGCCAAGAAAGAAGATTGATAAGCTGGTAGAGTTTGCAAAAGGCTATGGAGCAAAAGGACTTGCTTATCTTTCTGTACAGGAAGATGGCAGCTATAAATCATCCTTTGCAAAATTCATGACAGAAGAGGAATTGAAGAATCTGGTAGCAGCAATGGACGGAAAGCCGGGAGACCTGCTTTTATTTGCAGCAGACAAGAATAAAATTGTATGGAATGTATTAGGTGCACTTCGTCTTGAAATTGCCAAAGAATTAGACCTCTTAGACCCGAACCAGTATAATTTCCTCTGGATTACAGAGTTCCCATTGTTAGAGTGGTCAGACGAAGAGAATCGTTATATGGCAATGCATCATCCGTTTACCATGCCAATGGAAGAGGACTGGGATAAGATTGATACAGATCCGGGTGCAGTACGTGCCAAAGCATATGACATCGTATTAAATGGTACCGAGTTAGGCGGTGGTTCTGTCCGTATCCACCAGAGTGATATTCAGGAGAAAATGTTTGAGGTTCTTGGCTTTACAAAAGAGAGAGCACATGAGCAGTTTGGATTCCTTCTGGATGCATTCTCCTATGGTGTACCACCACACGCAGGACTGGCTTATGGGCTTGACCGTCTGGTTATGCATATGGTACATGCAGATTCCATCCGTGATGTCATCGCCTTCCCGAAAGTAAAGGATGCATCCGACCTTATGTCCAATGCCCCGGATATCGTAGATGAGAAGCAGTTAGAGGAACTGTGCATCAAAGTGGATGAGAAAGAAGTAGAAGAAAAAGAAGCAGAAGAAGCTGCAGAAAAATAAAGAAACAGATAAAGCATGTTTCTCACATAAATAAAAGAGTTATTGTATCACAGAATTTTAAACCGTGGTACAATAACTCTTTTTAGTTGCCAGACATCCGTAAGAAGCTGACTTTGACCGGTTTGTATCTGCCGGTGTTTTATCGATATTCACCCATATAGAACAATGCAATCGTTCCAGGACCGGAATGTGCACCGATGGTTGAACCGACATAATTGATTAAGAAACTGTCGATGCCAAAACGTTCTTTTACAAGATTTGCAACAAACTGTGCATCTTCTAAAGCATCACCATGGCTGATAAATACGATATCATTCTGGTCACGGTAGGAGCCCATCTGCTTTTCCATATTGTCAACCAGGGTAATCAGGGATTTTTTACGTCCACGAACCTTGGAAACCATAATAAGATGACCTTCATCATCTACATGAAGCACCGGCTTTAAGTTAATCATGGTACCAAGAACCGCAGCGGTTTTAGAAACACGTCCGCCTCTGTGAAGGTGGAACAAATCATCTACCGTAAAGTTATGTACCAGATGTAGTTTATTTTCCTCCAGCCATTTTACGGTTTCTTCTAAAGTGGCACCATTTTCTTTCATCTGGACAGCTTTGTGAACCAGAAGTCCCTCTCCCATGGAAGCACAGAGAGAGTCTACGACAACGACTTTATGTGGGAAATTATCTTCTTCCATTTCACTTGCAGCAATTTTTGTACTGGAGTAGCTGCCGCTGAGTCCGCTGGAAAAGGCAATATGAAGAATATCACAGTCATTTTCCGTGGCAATTTTTGTAAAGATTTCGCGGGCAGTTTCCGGGTTGACCTGAGAGGTGGTAGGCAGAGAGCCGGCGCGCATCTTTGCATAGAATTCTTTGACATCCATTGGATGTTCCCAGTCATAGGTTTTGCCGTCTATAGTATAAGTGAGTGACAGCATGCCAAGATTATGTTCTGCTACATAATCTGCCGGCAAATCTGCGGTAGTGTCGGTGGTAATAATAAATTTATTCATGTGTCCTCCTGTATTTCTTATATAAAATTGTGGCATAAAATCATGCCTTTTTTATTATAGCATAATGAAAAATGAAAATGTAAAATTTTTATAAAAATGAAAAAATATCTTTACAAAAAAAGAAAAAGCAGGTATGATTAGAGCCATCTTATTTATCTTTTTTTATCCGGGAGTTTCCTCCCAAATATTCCAAACAGTGAAACGAAATTCAGTATGGAAAGGGGTTTTCTTATTTGAAAGAAA
>ERZ780157.2195-NODE-2195-length-18735-cov-3.389936_pt1 | contig 18735 bp, 32 predicted proteins | sample MGYA00511169_ERZ780157 | MGnify/ENA primary metagenome ERZ780157 (study PRJEB29588, sample SAMEA1965149) | human gut metagenome | biome: human gut; feature: human-associated habitat; material: faeces | place: Denmark | collected 2008/2010 ... | reverse complement strand
AGAAGCCCGCCGCTGAGGACGCCAAGGAACTGTAACTGGGATTGGGGTGTTTGTTCGTCGAAACTCCTGTGCTTGTCCAGACTCGTATCGGTGTAATGAAAGCATCATTGTGACAACAAACAGAGAGTGAGACTTACAGCTGACCACAGTTCACAATCTTGATCTCAGCCTTGGTTCTGCCGGACTGAGAGCCGTAGGACTCGATCTTCTTCACGACGTCCATGCCGTTCACGACCTGACCGAACACGCAGTGGTGGCCGTTGAGGTGGGGGCAAGGAACCTAGGATCACACGCAGCAACAAATGCAAACGGTGGTGATGAAGAACTGAGAACCGTTGGTGTTGGGGCCCGCGTTAGCCATGGAAAGGAGACCAGGTCTGTCGTGGCGCACACGGAAGTTCTCATCGGCGAACTTTCTGCCGTAGATGGACTCACCTCCATAACCATTGAAATCCTAAGGGGTGAGGGCAGCCAGCGACCCGTACGGTGATGTCTCCACCCTGGAGCATGAAGCCGGGGATCACTCTGTGGAAGATCGAGTTCTTGTAGCAGAGATCCACACCCGACATGCCCTTTCCCTTCTCGCCCGTGCAGAGGCATCTGAAGTTCTCGGCAGTCTTGGGAACAATATCGTTGAAGAGCTATTCGTGAAGCGCAGAATGCACACGTCACTTCAAACTCAATTCTGCCGGCGGGCTGTCCACCGATGGTGACATCAAAGAAAACGCGAGGACGAGACATTTCGCTTAAGAAATCGTACGAAAGATGCCCTTTGACAGAAATGATCCGCAAAAAGTCCCTGTTTTGCAGATGAAACGGCTGGGCGGGGAAGAAGGATAAGTCTGTCGCCTTTGCTGTGCACTACGTGTTGAAGGGAACTGATTTGTGAAGGTCAATGAAACGGGCCTGATGGTTTCGAGATGCGTCTTCAAAGGAAGAGTAATCCTTGTTTTGTCATCAGAAATGATTGTACTCGTCACCAACAAACAACCCGCATCAAGAATGACCCTGCAGGTACTCTTTGGAAAAGACGATGGTCCGATTGTTCTGGGACGTGTAGCACTTGATCAGTCCCTACACCTCAACCTGCCAATCCACCCCTTACACTCATTCGCAACGACCCCACCATGCAACTCAGCTCTTCATCGGACAGGGTCACTCCGTAGTACCGGAATCCCGATTCCACGACGGCGTAGGGAAGGAAAGGCTTGTTATAGACGAGAAGACAGCGCAGAATCAGCCGAACATACACGCGCTGCTTTATCCGTGACATCAGTAGCTAGAATGAATGCCGATCCAAGCCAAATACATGAATTCCACGCTGGTTAATCGTATCCATGTTGGCTTCGATGATGGATGTGAACTGCGTGATATTCCCCGAAACAAGACTCTGCCGGATTTGCGAGTACTAGGGATGATTGAAGGAGAGCAGGAATACGAATTCAAACTGGTAATCATCGAGAAGCTGCTGCGGTGGCAAGGAGCCCTTGCTCATCTTCAGCGGGATGAGGAAATACAAGATGCGTCTACGGTCACAAGGGAGAAGTAGCGATTACGCTCTATTCCGGTACGCTCGCGCATCGCAATTCTCGTATGCGCGAGACATGAGACTCAGCGCGTCGTCGTATTTCTCAGAGTAGAGCGCAAGACGACCGCGGTAGTAGCAGTAGGTGCACTACGGTGAAGAACCACGCATCGCCCCTACCACTTCGTTTGGATTGCACTGCTGCAGCTCTCTGTCGATTTTGTCCACATACGTCTCGTACAGATCCTCACACGCCTTGAAATTCAACTGCTCAAACAGATTCGTCACGAAGCAGTTGAGAATGGAAATGAACGCATTCCTCCCGAACGCCTACGTGACAGCAAGCAACACGAAACTACTGTGGGGTTCTCACGACCGTTCATGGCAACCAGGATCTCGCGAATGAACTTGGAGTAGTGACTCACCGTCTCGTACTCGAAGAACGGGTGCATTGCGATAGACTAGAGTGAAGGAAGAACGAAACGCCGACAGCCTTGCACAAGTGCAGGGTCTCTCTGCACGTCTGGATGAGAAACGGAATGTAGAATCCCTCCGTCATATTGGAGACCTTGTAGGACACTTGTCTACACATCACGCACAGGAAGCTCCGTCAACTTCATAAACTCATATTGGTCATTCAGTGCGCTCTTTATATCGGAATGCATGTGCTTTAGGCAGAGAATGTGGATGGAGGCCAGTTTTGAAAACCTGCTCGTCAAACTCCATGGCATTGCTCTACGTCTTGTTCTGTATTCTTGAAACGTAGGAATCGGGGTGGGATACCTACATACTCAATCGGCACCGATTTCGCAACAGCTGATAGCACATTCGTCGTTTGCTCACCCCCTACATGCTCCTTCGCAGTGATTGTGAAGCACTGGCAAAGGAGCGCTGCATTTCCAGAACTGAGACACTGGTTCACCGCCTCGCAGTACTACAGAATTAGAGACGAAACACAGTGCAAACATCCATTTGGAAAGCAGGGAATACAATTGTGTGAACAAACACAGCTACAAAACGGAACAGCTCGACGACAGGTTCTTCCACACGCCGCACTTCTGCACAGGGTAGTCCGGACAGAAGACCTTCAAGTCGTTATCGAATACGGAGACGGAGAACTGATTCACGCCGCTCTGGCAGTGCAGAATGCGCACAGGAATGATCGACACTGTGAGCAGTTGCTCGTGACACACCACCTCGTATTCCCTCAACAACTAGCGATCACGCCATGCGACCTCTCTCACTCGCTCAGCCTCGTACAGCACGTTCCGGATAGCGTCATTCACGGCGCTGTCGTAAAAGCACTCGCCCTCCTCCAGTCGCTTCCCCTGAACACAGTACACCTGCTTTCCCTCCAGTAGCGCCAGGTACTCCTTCGTCAGTCCTCCACGCTCGATCGTGTCGCGGATCGTGTGGGTACGGCACTCCGACTTCACCACCACGTACCGCCGCACCTTCCCCTTCCCCTCGCACTCGCGGCACGTGATGTCCCCCAGACCCTGGCAGTCGCCGCAGTACACCTCGCCCGTGCCGTTGCACGCCTCGCACGGAGCACCGTCGCACTTGCACTTCGTGCAGCGCCGACTCCCCGAGCCTCGGCACGTGCCGCACAGCGAGCGTCCCTTCCCTACGGATGAGGCCGGCGGAAAGCCCGTACCCAAGCAGTTGGAGCAGGAGCGAACGACGTCTGTGAAGGGAACCTCCATCGTTTCGGTGGAGTCCGTGAAGGGCGAGGGAGTGGGGAAGGCAAGCTCCCAGGGAGGCGGCGCGAGACCGCTGTCTGGAGAGGAGATGGGTGCTGACGAGAGAGGAGCCTGTTGCCACATGGCGGAGCGAGATTCGTAGTAGTTGTCAAGAACGATCTTGTAGCAGTAGCTCATCTCGTCCTATCCAGAAGGGGAAGCGAGGAGCACGTACGGACAACACGAGAAGATCTCGGACGAAGGAGTGGTCCCAGCACCACTTGGATGAGACATAGTTGCGGAACGCCGTGACAGCGTCGTCCTTGGTGATAACGGGGAAATCCACCATGGGAATGGGAAGCACTGTGGCTGGGACGGAGTCATTTATGAAATCGGGCACGTGGCATGGCACTTCCTTTCCGATGCCGGCGTTTTCTGTAGACAGCTCCTCGTAATTCTGCGTGTCACTCCCATTCGCAGCACCCACATCAATCACCGGGAACTGTTTTGCGTTTGCAATGTCTCGCATCAGCTCTTCCGGTTTTGCTGGAAGAAAGGAAGAATCCTTTCCTGGCTTCGGGGGAAGGGGAGGAGGCAGGTTCTTGTTCAGCACGGGTGGTTGGAGCAGTTGCCTGTCGCTGATGTACGGAATCTATGCCCTAACCCGCCATCACAGATCGCCCCACATCTGCGGGCGGACTGTACGCGTTTTCCAGTAGAGATTCGTTCTATGCGTTAGCGATTCCGGTAGTGAACTCAACGTTCATGGCGAAAAGAAGTGTGCGCCTCCTTTGTGTTCCCTCAGCCCAGTTTTGGAAAGCGTACTGTGCCCTAGTGTCATGTTCGGAAAGAGAGACAGAAGGAGGAACAGGAAACACAAACGCATCTGTTGGATTTCATGCGAAAGGAGCGTGTCCCGGCCATGCCAAATCGATCCATATCCGCGCTTCCGAAGGATATAGAAAATGGCTGTCTCCCCCTGGCTTGTCGCTGTGCTAGCAATCCTTGCAGTGTCGTGGATTCCCATCCTCGCCGCATCGTTTCACTTGAAGAGTTTGACTCTGTTGCATCCTTCATCGTAGAGTGGAGCTATTATGTTATCTCATGCGTGTTTTGTATCCTCATTGCTGTGATATTGACACTGGGATTTGTGTTCTCCGATTATCTGACGACGGCCGTGAGTTTGTTCATGGCTGCCTAAACGACAGATCGCCGTGTTGCTTTGCCTGACGGGGGAGGTCTACGAAACGTGCGGAACCTACTACAGCATGAACAAGTGACTGGCGCTGCCCAACCCCTTATCCCTAGGGCTCCGACGGTCACCATCCACGACGTTCTCTTTTCTATCATTCCATACGTCGATATTCCCCAGCAGCGTCACGCATAGAAGAAGACGCTGGGCATTGCGCCGCTAAAGAAGCTCCGCTCCAAAACCATGGGTGACATTCTCATGGGGATCGTTTTCGGGACGGGAGCCATCTGTCTCATCACCATGGGAACGCTCCATCAGGTCCGCTACTTGCTGCTCATGATCGGCATCACGGGCTACTTCCGGCCGCTCACCTTCTGCATTACCCACCTCTCGGACCCGAGTCCGGAGAGTCCCACCAATCTATATCCTTCCAGCGAGGTGGCGTGATCCTTGATCGTAAGCCTGGATTCGTGAAGCCGGACATCCTGTCTTTCCGGAAGGCGGTGAAGCGCACGTACGACCTGATCCTCAACCCCACTTCCTTTGAGACGAGTGGAGACATGATCTTCAGCGGTCATACGCGCTTCGTGGTGTGCGGCCTCTGCGCGTTCTCGTCGCTTGTCACGAAGGAGAACGCTTCGTATATGGTGCCCATTTTCATCGTCCTGCTGCTCTTGGGAGTGCTGGCGATGGTCATGTTCATTCAAGTGGAGCTGTCCTTCCTCGCTCATCCGTAGTCCCGTATGCACTACTCGGTAGACATTATTCTCGCCGTTTTCGTTACGGCTTCTCTCTGGCAGATTCTCTGCCAGTCCAGTGCTCTCGCGGAACTGGGAGGGGATCAGCGCGGGTTGTCGCTGCTCGCTCGTTTCTGGATTAGCTTCTGCTCGTGGTTCAATAGTTCATTTGTTTGTTGCCACAGCGTAATCACACAGGATAATGGATGCAGTCGTACGTGTAACCTCTGTGTGCATCACGGTGTAGATTATTCCCCAGGAAAAGGGCCGGAAGGAATTCAAATGGAAGAACCCCTGGTTCTACGCATTTCTCACTGTATTCGTGGCGTTCTGGATCGTCATATGGATCGGGATCATTCAAATCAAGAGTAATCCTTGTTCTCCGCGATCATCCTAGAGGTGAAGTATACTGTGGCGGGAATTGCCATTTTCGCCGCAATGGCCGGTCTGATCGGCGTCGCCTGCGTGTACGACAAGTATCTCACACTTGCCGTATTCCCCTCTCCCCTCCGTTACGCACTAGGTGACCTTCATTTCCTTCTTCATGGCCGAGTTCTTCGAGGTGTGCGGCACCTATATCGCTCTGAACAAGTGATTCCTCCCCTCCTACCTAATGCGCAGATGTCCGCACTATTCGGTTCCGGACGACGTGTTCAACGTGATTCCCTACGTAGGTGTTGCTGGCTGGCTGTTCTCTAGCATGAGTATTGCCCCATTCCCTTCCTGAAGTCCGTGAAGACGGACGCGCTGGGTGACATTATCATGTACCTCGCCGTCGTGCCCGTGTCCATCTCTCTCCTCTTCCTGAAGGACGACTTCCGCATGGTGAAGAAGGGTTTCTTGGTGATCGCCATTTCTGCGATTCTCCGACCCATCACCTTCAACATCACTCGCCTCTCCGACCCGAACCCGGACAGTCCCGCCAACCGATATCCTTGCGTTCCCGCTCTGTTCCTCCTTGACGCGCAGAAGCGGGTTTGTTCCCGTGCCAGTGACGCTGTCCAACACCATCACCTTCATGTTTGACTACTTCATCGCGCTGTCGGAGCCGCACGAGACCAGTGGCGACATGATCTTCAGCGGACACACGCGCTACATCATGGTGGGTCTGTGCGCCATGTCCTCTCTTGTCACCAAGGCGAATTGGAAGATCACGGTGCCTTGCTTCGTCGCCGAGCTTCTCGCCTGCTGCTGCGCCATTTACTGCTTCATCACCGTCAAGTTGGAGGGTTGTGATCACTCATAGACGCGTCTCCACTACAGTGTTGACATCCTGCTGGCGATCGTTCTCGTCGTGGGCTGGTGGCAGGTGGTCTGCATCACGAGTCAGTACGCGAAGAACCCGTCCCACGACAAGCAGCTCTCTCTCACAGCTCGTCTGTGGCTCAGCTTCATGCAGTGGCTCGACTGTTTTCTTCTTTGTTTGACAAGCGTGTTTAGTGCAGCAGTTTAGCAAGTGGATCAGTTCAATGCGAATATCACTCTGATTAAGATATCACTTCATTCATCAAGCACATCGCTTTGATTCACCACTTCATTCAACAAACACACCACTCTGATTAAGACATCACTTCATTCAACAAACACACCAATTCTGCCCATTGGACCACACTCCGCCCTCGTTACTGTACCAGTCCATCGGGTACTCCTCCCTCCACTCCGCCTCTCCTAAAGCGACAAACGCCTCGTAGCACGTCAACAGAGGCTTGCTGTAGGACATGCCCCAGTCGATCGACAGGCGAGGACACGCGATCTGCACCCAGCACTCCACGCTCTTCATTCTCGACAACTACGCCTCACCCCGCCACTCATTCCCCACCACCGCGTCGGACAGCTCCGACAGGAGAAGGACGTCATATTCCACTCCCCTCCTCTTCATCACCTCCTTCAGTCGCTCCAGAATCAGCTCGTTGCCCTGTCTCCCCAGCGTGCCCAGCACGATGCCCCACTTCTTTGCCTTCTTCGCCTCCTCGATTTGCGAGGACCGCATCGCCTTCATCTTCGTCAGGTCGTACTCCTCCTCCGTCAGCTCCATTCTAACCGTCAACTCACTCCAGTAGAAGGCACGAGTATGGATTGTAGCGGAGGGCGCGCACGTTCGGATTCATGATCATGGCGCTCTGACCCTTAGCCACACCACGCACAGCTACCTCAATATGGAAGCGTCCGTCCGCAACGAAAATCATGCAGTCCGTCGTTGGCATGAGCGGAGACGTGCATCCCAGCACTTCGCCTCGGGACAGTGGTTTTTGCTATCTGTTAGTGTCTCTCAGCACTCCACACTTGGGGAATAAGGACTTCCGGATAAAAGGGCTGCAGAGCGGCAGCGGCCTGGTGAATGGCCTGGGAAAACTGAATCGTGCCGAGAATGGCAATGCGCTGATCCTCGTCCACGTTGGCGTGGATCGTTTTCACGAGGTGCTCGACGTTGATCTTCAACTCCACGAACACGTAGAGAATCGGAATCTGCGTCTTCTGGATGGGGATCAAGCACGAGTGGCCGTAGTGGACCATGAAGTCGGCGCCCAAGCGCTTCGCGGAGTAGTCATCCACGCAGCAAGCGCCGTAGGTGATATCGCCCATCACGATCACCTTTGTGTGCGCGAAGTGACGGATTATATCGGCGATGGCGCAGGCATAGCTAGGCATTACCCCGAATCGCGACTCTTACACCGCCAGTCCTTCGGGAAACTGCAGACAGACCGTTTTGGCATGCGCCTGTGTGATTCGGTGGATGGTTTTGTGTATCTCAAAGTTGTAGTTCGCAGGAAGCCGCTCGATCGCCCGGTTCAGAGACTCGTTGTGCAGAATCTCGTCCGGAATGGCGTTTCGTCGAATTACAGTCCGCTTCGACATTCTCTGCTCGGCGACGCGGTGATTCGAATAGGGGGGATCATTGGGATTGAATTGTTCTGCGTGGATCCGGGTGTGAAGGGAGAGATAGACTTCATCCGTCAAAAGAAACGCATTCTCCAAAGTTCAAAAGAACAATAATCAGAATCGATTCACACACTCTTCTTCTCACATGACCGATTCCTCACCCAATCCTAACGAAACACCAGAAGAGAGTAGTCATTTCGCTCTCCATCTGAGTCTGCGTAGAGACTCCGGCGAAGTGGATGGTCCACTGCTGTGCAATCTTCGTACAGATCCTTTTCGGCATCGGCAACTGCATTGGCAAAGAGGCGCTCAAGAGCATGCCTCCCATCATTTTTGCGTTCTACCGCGAGTTCTTCGCTGGCATTATTCTCATTTCCATTTGCGTGCATGCCGCTTCTCGCGATCATGTGTAGCTGATTTCAAAGAAGTGCTACGTGCGCAAGGCGGACTTTGGCCGTCTTTTCTGCGTCGGTCTGTGCATGTTCGGCAACCAGGTGGCGTTCATCGTGGGCCTCTCGTTCGCTCCAGCGCACGTCGCTTCGATTTGGCAGGTATTTCTGTCATCTCCGCCTCACCCACAGACCACGCAACCCATCATCACCATCATTCTCACCCTGCTTCTTCATATGGAGAAGAGGAGTTGGCTGAAGATTTGCGGCGTCATCCTTGCCACTGCAGGAGCCATGATCGTTCTCCTCTTCCGCTCCCGTTACACGTAGGTGGCGGGACTCTCCGGAGGCGGCGAGACGGGCAAGGGCGTCATCATCGGCTCCTGCTTCTTCTTCGTCAACTGCTTGAGCAACTCGTTGTTCGTGGTACGTCGCCTCTTCCTCGTCTCAACCGCAGGTGCTTTCCAAGCCGCTGGTGCGCAAGTACCCTGCGGTCACCGTCACAGCGTTGTCGTACTGCATCTGCTCTGTGCTGGTGATGATGGTCGGCGGTGGCATGTACTGGAGTCGTTGCGTCAGAGCGGTGTGAGCTGTAGACAAGCCGGCGGCGTGGGCGATTCCTGTGACGGGTCTGTGGTGTCTCACGTACTACGTGCTGATTCACTCGATTACCACGTACTTCCTGATGGTGGGTGGAGTGACTCGATGTGAGCCATAGCTGTGGTGCAACAAGTTCATCGATGCCTCCATCATCTCCGCCTATTCCACTTTCCAGCCTGTTTCGACTCTCATCGTCGCCGCGATCTTCCTACGCGAGGTTGTAGTTCCATTCGTGCCTCACGCCTAGCGATTGACTGCGGGAGATTCTGGAGCGATTCTCATCATCATGGGTCTGGGCTGCGTGATCTGGGACAGCTACCGCGAGAAGAAGAGCGCGCCGAATGAGAGCTTTCTCCTCGACGAGTCTGTGATTACGGAAGAAACGGGCGGACTCATTAGCGAGACGAAGGCCACTGTATAATAGACCTCGATTTGTTGCACATACGACTTGGTTTGTCTCACATCCAATGACCCTAAGTGTCGAGCAGAGTCGGCGTTGTCGCATTTCGTTACTGGGTAGATTTGAGATTGTTTGAGAAGAGTTGCAGAGTCCTAGGTCTTGGACAGTGCGTAAACGACAACTGGGCTCGCCTCATGCGTAGAGGGAGTGGAAGGAGTTTTCGGAAGGCATTCTTTCGAACACGGCCATTTCAAAACCCGTCTCTGCGACATTGAGGATAAACCTCCTGTTCTACCGCCAGAACTATCTCAGAATATGGGTCGGCATTCTCTTATTCTTCCTGTCCCATCCAGTGCGCTCGTTGACGCGTAGACTCTGTTTTCGCAAGCTGACGTTCGCGTTCTTCATTCTCATCCTCGTCGGACTGTATGCACTCCGTCTTTTGCTTCTCTGTAGAGCCATATGGGTGTTGCATCGCTCTTACGACGTGATACCGCGCTTTCACTACTTGCGTATCCTATATGCCTTCGCTCGTTTCGTTCTCTCTTTCGCCTCACCTATAGTGATCATGGTCGTCTGCTGTGTCTGTAGGTGCTCTCTTGTTTTCTTTGTGTATCTCCTTCTCTCTGCTGCAGGTAACCAGTCTTGTTTCGTGTTTCTCTAGTCACCCTTCTCCATGCTCTTCTGCGAAGTGTTACCAAGGAGTCTCGTATGTACTACGAAGAGGCGATGGTCCTTCTGACCGTGGACGGGGACACGGACGACGAATACGACCGCTACTTGAATGGCATTGGTGCGCTTCACCTGAAGCACTTGTACTCCTGTTTTCGACAAACAGCACGCTAAAGTTACTCTCTCTTCACGATCTGCACCACGTCCTCATCTGCCAGCACGTGGTCCAGACCCACACGCTGCGGCTGATGCTTCACGGACGAGCCCCACACCCACGCGTACAGGAACTGGTCCACGATCGCCTTGTGTAACCGGTTGCAGAAGTCGCGCACCGTGGGCTTCTCGCAGTGGAGAATCACGGGCTCCTCGTAGTCCGGAATCTGACCCTACCCCTCACGCCACGCACACGCGCTCACCTTGGGCTTTGTGTAAATGCGGATCATCTTGCAGTACTCCCACATCTTCTCCAGCAACTCGTCCAGATTCCACTCGCGACCCGCGCACACCGGCACGCAGTGCTCGAGCTATTCGTCACACACCCACCACGCACCCACCTCGGCGAGAATGTCCAGCTCCTCGATGGAGATCTGGTCGATCTTGTTCAGCACGTACAGACACGGCATGTACACGCGGTTGCCCTCGATCACGTCGATCAGGTCGTCGACGGTCGCGTCGCAGCGGATGGTGATGTCCGCGTTGTGGATCTTGTATTCCTGCAGCACCGAGCTGATCACGTCCGCGTCGAGGTCGCAGTTCTTGGACATGATCTGGATGTTCAGACCGCCCTTGTCCTTCAGCTTGAAGTAGATGTTGGGTGGCTGCTTGTTCAGACGGATGCCGAAGCCCTCCAACTCCTTCTCGATCAGACGCTTGTGGGTGACGGGCTTCATCGCGTCGAGGACGATGAGAATCATGTTGCAAGTGCGCGCCGTACCGATGATCTGACGACCACGACCCTTTCCGTCCTTGGCTCCCTCGATGATACCGGGCAGATCCAGCAGCTGAATCTTCGCGCCCTTGTAGTGGATCACGCCGGGAATGCAGGTCAGTGTTGTGAATTCGTACGCGGCCACCTCGGAGAAGGTTCCCGTCAGTTTCGTCAGCAGCGTGGACTTGCCGACCGAGGGGAAGCCGATCAGGCCCACACGCGTGTCTCCGGACTTGGTGACATCGAAGCCCTCGCCTCCTCCCTTCGCCGTCTTGGGAGTGAGAATCTCTCTCCTCAACTTCGCAAGCTTTGCCTTCAACAGACCAATATGTCTCTCGGTGGCCTTATTCTTCTGCGTTCTGGCCATCTCCTCCTCAATCTCGGCAATCTGCTGGACCAAACTCATTGTCGATTTCAAACACACTCGGCAGGTAGAACTGGGGACTCTTGCCGTGCCCTCACTCCCCCACTCTTTCCATCCACGATGTGGTGTTAGGAACAAACCCCAAGTACGGCGTTAGAATCGTTTGCCCTTCTGTCCTGTTTAGTTTACTAGCTACTGTGCTGTAAACAAGAAACAATCGGACTAAATCAAACACGGTCTAGTGGACCACCTTCTGCGACTTGCCGTTGTACGCAAAGTCAACGTCGGCGATCAACCCCTTCACAATGGTGTAGATGGGCGTATTCTCTCCATCCGTTATTCTCGCACTACGCGTCACTCCTCTTCACCGCACGTACATCTCGAGTGCCTGGCTGTAGTACTTAATCGCCGAGGAGGGCTTTCCCAACCCCTTATCCAGCTTGCCGCACGACACGTACTACCCGTCACAACGCGCAGCATTCCAAACCTCCTGCAGAAGAGCACGGCTGTTGTGCACCTGGTACGTGTTCATGAAACGAAGCAGAATCCCGCTAATTTCTTCGCACTCCGCGGCGCGCTATTCCTCACTCTCCCCGTCCACTCCCACCTTCATCGCGATGAAATACGTCAGCAAGTACTGCAACAGCTTTATGTACAGGAAGTTGTCCTCCGTGCACTTCTCCTTGTACTCCTTGAACAGCTCGCACGTGTGCTTGTACGAGTAGCCGCCGTCGTCCGTCCTACCCCTCATCGCCCTCCACCGCCTCTACTGAAGCCAGATCAACAGCGAATAACACTGCTCGTCCTCGATGATGCGGTACTCGTCCGCGTAGTACCCCTCCTTCCCGCACGCCTCGCACTTCCACAATTCTGCACGTTATCCGTCACGCCAACGCCCACCCGGTCTCTTGTTGCACTCTTCGATCGTGGGGTACTGCACGCCGCCGCACGGGCACCTGAAGCCGTACAGACGCTTATCGCGCTGGAGGTTCTTGCACAGCGAGCAGTTGCAGCGGAACCCGTAACCGTCCTTCAGAATCCTAGTCGTGAACACGCGACAGAAATGGGACCGATTTCGGATGAAGGTCGGCTTGGAGATGTCGACGTAGCTAATCTGCTGGTCAGTACACGGATGAAACGCCCACGTTGATCTCCTCGTTCTTGTGAATGTCGGAGGTCGCTCGAAGCCGCAGGGTGGCGCCATCAAAGACGAAGGTCGCATTCGGCGTGCAGCGGTGATTTATCAGATAGACGATCGGGTACAAGCCGATCGCAATCTCGTTGTTGTCGTAGTCCATCACGGAGAAGCGGTTGTTGTACATGCGGCTAATGCAGGCGATAATCACGGAAATAGGGCACACGTCCTCGCGGTACCACGCCTCCTCCTTCACCACGTCGTGGAGGATCTAGTCGTGAGGCGAGGAGAATAACCCTACAGTCGCCACTTCCTCGTAGCCCTTTCGAATCTCCTCGTTCGTTATGTCTAACGCTCACTCGTCGCTCTCATACGGACTCAAGTTGTCGCAGTGGTCGAGAATGTCCGTGTAGTCACCGGTAATCGTGCCATTCTCGTAGCTGTGAACTGCCTCGTGCGTGCAGATCTGGTAGAGCATGCGGATCACAATCACGCAGCTGTTGAGAGGCATTTTTCTCTAGGAGGAAGCGAAACACGGCAGCAAATACGTCGACCAGCTTCTTCATCCACGAGCACTCCTTCTTGTGGTTCTTCCTACGAGAGTGACTCACGCCGCTGAATTCGATACCAGTCCGCGACTTGGCACTGACGACAGCAGTAGTGAGCGCAGTTACATTTCGCGCACGTTGACAGCTTCGCGAAGACCTTGAGGCAGTTGCAGCAGACGTTATTCTGCTTGTCGTTCGCAATCGCATAGCTGAGCGGCTTGCAGGTGAGAATGGTCGTTCCTACGCGTGTCAGTCTGCGCGCAGAACGGAGTACCCGCAGGAATCGCTTTTCCGGTCACGAGGAACCTTCCTCGCACTTTCGACGTTTCAACGCGGAGTTGAAGCTTTTCCAGGTATTCTTTGCAAGACATTGGCCAAAAGGAACCGTTTTGTGTTTTCGATACGTCGTGTTTGTCTTGATGGCACATGGAGCAATCCAGTCATTGTCTTTCCGTTCACAAAAGGGCGCTCGCATCCCGTTTTCCCCATCCATGGGTTTTCTTGTTTCAGGGTTTCCACGTTTCCCTCGTTAGCAAAGTGCTACAATCTCTGAAGGGACAATGGAAACGAGTGTCGAACTCCCGAAAATGAACGCAGTCGCGATGACTTCTCCGGAAGATAAGGAAGCTGCCAGTTCTCTTCCAAATGATGCCTCTACAGCGATTACCAACGAAATAGATACCCAGAAGGAGGTGAAGAGTATCGAAGTCAAGGAGACGAAGGAACTGCCTATCGCCAACAGCGAGACGATGAACAGTTTTGGAGTCGGCGCAAGTCTCCGCTCTCACATGTAGCTTGCGATGAACATCATGAAGGGCATTGCTGGCACGGGTTGTTTGGCGCTTCCTGTGGCAGTGAAGAATGTGCTGCTTTTGCTTCCCTTTCACTGTGTAGGTGGGCATCATCTGGGCGCTGATTCTTTTCGTGATTGTTTCGGCGGGCTACATTCTCGCCTCGTATCAGCTTATCAAGACGAACGATTCGCTGGGTGACAAGCGTAATGTAATCGGCGTTTAATTTTGGTCATCCTCTAGCTCGGAAAGGGCAAGATCCACACCAACAACCAGTACGCCTTCCTGTGCTATGTCGTACGAATTCACTGCGTTTCTGAAGGATAGACGATGGGTATTCCCGGCTACTACGTATTCAATGCTGCTCTGGGAATTACACTGTTTGGCGCGTCAACGGGAACGATTGTACCCATCCTTCTTCGTGCTCACTCTTAGATCGCCATGACGGACTTCATGTGCAAGCTTCCCTTCCAAATCGGTTCCGAGTCCACGAACCGTCTCATCCTCCAACTCATTCTCACCATCATCATCATCGTCCTCACGCTCCTGAAGGACCCCAGTCTCCTCGTGGGTGTGTCTTCTCTGGGCATGATCGCGATGGTGCTGAGCCTCGTTCTTCTCTTCATCTACGGCCTCACCACCACCTCCTGGAACTTTAAGAGAGAGTACCTCTACCCCTCCTCGCTCTCCGGCTTCCTGGGCAACCTGGGCCTCTTCGTGCACTCGCTCGCGTTCATCCTCTTCCTTCTCTCCAACACCGTCTCCCTCCTCTCCCGCCGTCACCTCTAGAGACACCTGAAGAAGGAGTGCAAGAGCAAGGCCACGCAGACGATCGGCTACGCCGTCTCCGCCATGGCGGTGATCTACGCGTTCATGGGCGTGGTGTTCCTCCTCCTGTTCATCAGCCCCGACGGCTACATCCGCGACAACATCCTTCTCTCCTTCCCTGAGGACTCCATCCTCAACGTCCTCGTCGACATCTTCATGGTGATCACCACCATCGGCTCCGTCCCGCTCTACATCAGTCCGCTCAGCGAGCAGGTCGAGGCCAACTTCGGTGGCGGTTGCGTGGCGGGTTGATGGGTAGGTGCGTTCACGACGAACAAGTACTTCGTGACCAACAAGAAGTGCATTGCCTTCCGTGTGCTGATGGTGTGCGGCATCTCGCTGCTCGGGTACATTTTCCCCTTCTTCAACGACATTCTCAGCTTGAATATCCTTGTGTGAGTTGATGCGGGCGACTTAATGGCACTTGGCAATTTCACCTCCATCCTCGTTGCTACGATCCTGCCTTGCTCTATCCACATGATTTTCTTTAAGAAGACGCTGTCTCCTGTGTTTAAGACGGTCGATGTCATCGTCATCATCATTTCTTTTATCACCATGGTTGTGTGTACTTCTGTGTCAGTAGTGAACCTCGTTAAGAAGCTGAAGGGTTAGCGTTGTGTTTGTTTGTGTTGTCCGTATTCCATTTGCAGTGAGTCCCTTTCTTTCAATGTGTTTGGGAATGGTTTTCATTCACTGTTTGAGAATGGTTTTCACTCACTCTGTTAGAATGAAAGGAATGCTCATTTCCAGCAGAACTCCCCATCCCAGCATTCGATCACGAACAACCACCCACAACTACGATACAACAACAAACACCACACTACTAAAACGACTCATCGCTTCCGAAGCTTCTCCTGTGTCATCACCTCCTTCAACTCCTGCATCGCCTCCACGTACTTCTTCTCCATCGCCTCGTCCTTTGTGTTCACCTCCTCCTTCACAGGGTGACTGCCCTGAATCTTCTTCGTCATGTACTTGAAATATCCCTCCTGCTGCGGTCGCAACAGCGAGATCACATCGCCCTCCTTCACTACGCGTCACACACACCTCCCTCACTCACTGGCTCGCGCCGTGCGTCCCGAGCGGTGGATGTACGTCTCCGTGTACGACGGAAGGTCGTAGTTCACCACCACGCCCACATCGGGGATGTCCACGCCACGCGCGATGTTGTCCGAACTGATCAGCAAACGCACCTCGCCCTTCTGGAATGCGCTCATCACCGTCTCGCGCTTCGCCGCCGGCAGCGACGAGGAGTACTCCGCGATGATCGCCTCCTGCTCCTTCAGGAACAGACACGCCAGTGTGAACATGCGATGTACCGTGTCGATGCTGTTGCAGAACGCAAGCACCTTCTTCTCCTCGGCGAGCAGCTGCGACACAATCTGCATAAACACCAACGGCTTGCGGATCGCCTCGCACACGTAGTAGTGCTCGTGCAGCTGCTCGGGGACCATGAACACGTCTATGGATCACGCCCCCCACATGCCCCCCACTTTCGTTGGTCACGTTCTTCGCGGTGTAGACGAGAAGGTTGTTCAGTCGGAGCTTCTGGATGTTGATGTTGCTCTCGCTGTTGAGCGTGGCGGAGAGGAGGATCTTGCGCACTCCCTCTGTGGGTGAGAGCAAGGAAGGAGGGTTACGTGTGACGCGCAAGGAGCCGTTGTCGTGCGAAGAGCGATTCGATGATGGGCGGATGTGGTACACGCTATCCCTCTTTTCAAACAGCGATGTGGGCGTCTCCTCGAGCTTGCCGTACAACTAGGGGGAGAGCGAGCGCACAAGGAAGTACGACGTGAATCCAATTGCTGAAGGACTGGAGGAGAAGCTTATCGGCCTCATCCACGATCAGGTAGCGGAGATCCTATTCGTGAGTCGTTCCGCTTTCAAGAACCTGAATATCGAAGCGGGGATCGGTTTTGATGTGCTCGACGAGTCTTCCGGGAGTAGTGATGGCGATATCCACCTCCTCGTAGTTGCCGAGCAAATCCTCCTCCATATTGCACTCGTTCATCCAATAGTCGTCCTCATTGTAGTCGAGAGACTCGTTCTCGCCTCTTCCCGAAAGAATCCCGACCTTGAGACTCGTCCCCTTCACATACTGATCGAAAGTGGACTTCACTTGCAGCGCCAAGTCACGCGAAGGAACCACCACCAACGCCCTGATGCGCGGCACCACGCGATGCATGAGTGATTGGATAATCGGAATAATATACACCTATGCGTTAGTTTGTCGCGCCCACAGAAATCAAGTACCAGTGTCTTTCCACTTCCGGTTGGCGCACAAATCGTGATATCACGGGCAATGTTGCACCGGTCACCTATTCGTTAGGAGAGAGAAGGAGACGCCCACAATCTAGGATTTGGGGAACGGCCTTTGTCTGAATTTCAAAGAACTCCTTGATTCCGTCCTCCTTTAGGTTGTTCACAATTGTGGAGTCGATTCCCCACGCCTTGCATGCATCAGTCATCGTCATCGTGACTGTCATGGATACCTCTTCTTTCTGCATCCTGTCAAACACAATGGAGCAATCCTATAGAACGGATCAGAAGAAATGTGGCGGAAACCGCTCGCTCTGCCCCTGTCCCGCTCTGGAAAGGGACTGGGGCAAGTTTGAGAGGGCACTCGATTCCGACGATGGGGGCAAGGAACGCTACCAAGCGATGACTGAACGTGCAAGACGAAATCGGCGTTTTCTCATTCATTTCAATGCAACTGAGTGTAAATGACGTACGGCGTGCTTGTTGATCTCCTGACGCATAGAGTGGAACGTGCCTTACCAAGGCAGAGTTGCTGAAGATCATGGAGTAAGTCCGTGTCGGAATGGCAATGATTTGAAGCTGCAGCGAAAACGACATTGACGAGGTCGAGGAGGCGGACCTGTCGTATCGCGTTTCCCCAATGGTGTCTCTGCAATTTGTAAAGATCGATGGACTGGAAGCGATGAAGAGTACTCTCTCCGCACACTCCTTCAGTGATAGATATCGAGCGCTTGACGATGTGCGACCACCAAATCAAGGATCTCACGCCGCTGCACAAGCTGAAAAGACTCACGTATTTGAATTTGTCCAACAACCAGATTTCTGACATCCGCCCGCTCACTTCCCTTCATCGACTCGTTGAATTGGTTCTGCACAACAATGCGGTGTGCATGTTCCCTCGTGTATCCGTCGGGCATCCTGCTCATGCAATAGGACCTGTACAAGCTCCGTAGTCTTCGTATTCTCTCCCTCTCTCACAACGACGTTTCGTACGACACATTCCAAGACATCCTCTCTCTTTCCGTTCTTCTCCGCGCGTCGTTTGATGCGTAGTCGCTGGAATCCCTCGATCTCACCTACAACCCTGTGATTATGCGGGACAAGGAGAACCGTCGCAATCTGGTGTATTTCCTCCACAACCGGCTGCCGCACTTCAAGGTCTTCAATGGCATTTCCATCAAGACTCTCTTTTCCAAAGTCTCCTGCGGACGCGATTACCTGGACGACATTCTGACGCACGGGAGCAAGTCTCCCACCTTCTTCGTCCCGTCGCACCACATCATCACCATCGGCGAGAAGAAGAACCTTCTCGGCCAGCCCGCCGCAGCCCAGCCCTCGCTCTCCTCCCCCGTGTGCGCCGTCCCTCTCTCCCCCTTCTGTCTCGACGAAGCTCAGTCGCCCACTCGCCCTTCTCATGACACCACAACGCCCAACCCCGCCTCGCAAGAAACCCCAGCCGTGCCGCACGCCTTCCACCGCAGCCTGCTTCACAGCAACTCGGTGTCCGCCACGGAGCCGCCGCCGCACGACCGCCGCGGTCGCAGCACGTCGATGTTCGAGACGAACACGGCGGAGAGCGAGAAGGAGGAGGGGTCGAGACGCCATCGTGGCTACAGCGTACACGACATCATTCTCCAGATCAACAAGGAAGACGCGTCGCCGCGCGGCGAAGAGAAACTCCCTGTGTGTCCTGCGGGAGCTGGGAGCGAGGACAGACTCCCCGTGTATCCTGTGAGGGTTGAAATGGGACGTGATGGATAGAATGCACCCATTTGCACCGGGTCGTTTGGCGGCTCGAAGCTCAT
>ERZ780157.2192-NODE-2192-length-18743-cov-7.726937_pt1 | contig 18743 bp, 15 predicted proteins | sample MGYA00511169_ERZ780157 | MGnify/ENA primary metagenome ERZ780157 (study PRJEB29588, sample SAMEA1965149) | human gut metagenome | biome: human gut; feature: human-associated habitat; material: faeces | place: Denmark | collected 2008/2010 ... | reverse complement strand
ACTTCCCTCCACAGCATGGAGTGAATAAAACGATACCTTCTTGTAAATCTTAAAAGTATGTGTATATCAGAAAATTGAAGATAATCAATAACGATTACTTATTTAATATTTTTAACACCTGAGCCATTGGGCTCTTTTTTTATGCCTAAAATTCTTGTATACTCATTTTTCGTGTTGCAAGAATGGGTGACAAAAACGGTGGACTTCGCAAGCTTCATGCTCAACCAAGCTCCTTAATATCTCCGACCTTCAGATCAGCTATATCACGAATGGCGGCGCAGGACATGGGCTTCTCAAGGTCGGCAGTTCTCCTGTGCCGTTTGTCAAAAAGTTCTCCGCAATACCGAGCTTTACAAGCTGATGACGACTAAGTTTGGAGAGGGATAAAATGCAAAAATTGCGGTGTTCGTGTCATATCGTGAGAGGTTAAAGAAAACAATCGTGTTAATTAGTGCGGGAAATCAAGGGAATTTCATTGATTTTTACACGAACATCTGCTATACTATGGTCAGTACCTTTAAGGAGGACTGCTTATGTATAGAAAGATTATGGGCTTCTTGGAAGCGTGGAAAGAAAGCGAACACCGCAAGCCCCTTATTTTACAGGGCGCAAGACAGGTCGGAAAGACCTATTCCATTCTGGAGTTCGGGCGCACCCATTACGAAAATGTGGCATACTTCAACTTTGAAACCAATCCAAAGCTGAACAAAACCTTTGAGGAAAACATCAGCCCCGATTATCTCATACCTATTTTATCTCATATCGCAGGTCAGACCATCGTAACGGAAAAAACTCTGATAGTCTTTGATGAGGTGCAGCTCTGCGAAAGGGCGTTGACTTCGCTCAAATATTTTTGCGAGAACGCTCCGGATTATCACATCATCGTCGCAGGTAGCTTGCTCGGTGTTGCGGTCAACAGAGCAAAATTCTCTTTTCCCGTAGGAAAGGTCGATATGAAAACACTTTATCCTATGGATATGGAGGAATTTATGTTGGCTCTCGGTGAGGACGATTTGGTAGAGCAGATTAAAAAATGCTTCCAAACCGATACGCCGTTGCCGTCTGCTTTGCACGATGCCGCAATGCAGCTTTACCGTCAGTATCTTGTGGTCGGCGGTATGCCGGAGTGCGTGATGCAGTTTGCCGAAACAAAGGATTATATCCTTGTCCGCCATACGCAGGACACGATACTTGCAAGCTATCTCAATGATATGAGCAAGTATAACAACTTGAATGAAATCAAGAAAACCAGACTTGCCTACGATAACATTACCGTTCAGCTCTCCAAGAAGAATACCCGTTTCCAATATAAGCTGATTAAGAAAGGCGGACGGGCTTCCGAATTTGAAAAAGCGATTGAATGGCTTTGCCTGTCCGGTATCGTGTCACAGGTCTACAAGGTGGAGCAAATCAAAAAGCCGCTTGAAAACTACCGTGATATTGATGCGTTCAAGATTTATGTGTCCGACTTAGGATTGCTTTGTGCCAAGAAAGATTTAGCCGCCAATGACATTCTCTATATGGTCGAGGAAATTAACGACTTCAAGGGCGGTATGGCGGAAAACTATGTCAATGTGCAGCTTACCATTAACGGCTACCACACCTATTATTGGGAGTCCAAGCGTGGAGCTGAAATTGATTTTATCATTCAGCGTGACGGTCAGCTTATTCCTATTGAGGTCAAATCTGCCGACAACACCAGAGCAAAGAGCTTGAAGGTCTATATGGACACCTACAAGCCTGCTTATGCAATCAAGCTCTCTGCCAAAAACTTTGGTTTTGAGGATAACAAAAAAATCGTTCCTCTCTATGCCGCATTTTGTATCTGAAATCAATATCGCAACAGTAACGCTCACAGAAAATGTGGGCGTTATTTTTTTTAGTCTTTTTTATGCCTAAAATCTCTGTGAACTTAGAAAAAGGTGGTAAGAGCAGTTTGTTGTTTAAAATAAAAATGCTATGACTGGTTGTTAGAGGGTAAATTAGAATTTATTCCGATTACGGAGGTAAAGGTTTTTGTATCATTATCAAATTTCATTTCTAAATTTCCATTGTATTTTTCAACTACTCGTTTAATACTTCTAGTGCCAATTCCGTGCATACCGGATGTGCTTTTAGATGATACGAGAGTTCCATCAATGTATTTAGGTTTTTTATTGCAAGAATTTGAAATTTTAATGATTACAAAGTTTGAATTTCTTGTACTAATAGAAAAATCAATAAATTTTTCATTTGTCATTAACGCTGACTCAACTGCATTTTCTAAAAGGTTGTCAAGTAAGGCAGTTATATCATGTTCTTTAATAAAATCAATATTTGCGTTTTTTATACTGATTGTAAAGTTGATGTTATTTTTCTTGCATATCTCATAATACCTATGAGTAATTAAATTGACTGTAGGGTTATTACAGTAGTCAATTGGATTCATAATACTAAAATCATTAACAATTTCAGAAATATATTGAGCTATATTTGAATCCTTATCTTCTGATAATTGTTTAATCGTATTTAAGTGCTTAGTTATGTCGTGAATCAACACTTTTGAATTTTCATTCTGTTCGCTTAACAGCTTATAGTAATCTATCGTATCCTTTTCTTGCTGCTTATCTAAAAGTATTTGTGTGTATTTATGATTAACTTTTATTGTTAGTTCGTTTATATAGAAAACAATAATATTTGAAAACAATAGAAGTAAGTTTCCTATAACTAAAGATAATTTAAAATTATCATTTACTGAATAGATAATACAAAGATATACAGTTGTGTGCATTAAAATAATAGAAGCGATTGGCAGAATGCAAAGAATAAGAGCAAATTTAGAATTCGTTTCCATGCTTTCTTTTTGTGATATTTTTATAATTAAATGTATTGATAAGAAATAAAGCAATTTACAAATTGTAGCTTGAATAATTAATACAAAATCATCATTATAGCTTTCAAATAAATCTATCCTGAAAATGATTGAAGAAAAATAAAATACCATTAATTCAGTGACGATCATAAGAAATAAAAGAATTAAGTTATTAAATAAAGCGGATTTTAATTTTGTATTATAACATAATATTGAAATTAGAAAATTACAGAAAAAGAATCCCAAAAGATTTATAATGGGGATTTCACAAAAATGAAGTATGTATAAAATAATAAAATTTCCTAGTGCAAATAAAAATATGAATTTTTTAGCAATTTTTCTTTTGAATTTAAAATCAAAATAATAAAGAGATATTAGAGATTCGATAAAATATACCACAGCATAACATATATTTGAAGTCATATTGTACCTCCCATATATTCATAAAAAGCTTTTTTGAATGATGCATAGAAACTACGGGATATAGGTACTGTTGCTTTTTTAGAATTAAATGATAATGTGATTTCATTTTTATTAAAGTCTGTTACATTCTTTAAATTAACTATGTAACTATAGTGTGATTGGGCAAAATACTCGTATTTGGATAACTGCTTTTTCCAATAATCAAACTTTTTATTTGAAATGAACTCTTGCGTTTTTGTAACTAGTTTAGTTTTGCGATTTTCTATAGTTAAATACAAGATGTCAATTGTAAATATATTATGACATTCATCAAAATAGTCTAAGATAATTTTTTCTGTGCTTTGTTTATACAGATTTAAAGCAATCTCCATGCTCCTAAAAAATCTATTTTCGTCAATGGGTTTAGATAAAAATCTAAAAACCTTTAAATCCATTGCATCATCAAGATATCCTTGAAAAGATGTAACTATAAAGACAATAATATTCGGATTTAGTGTTTGAAGATGTTTTGTAACAGAAAGTCCATTAACACCGGGCATTTCTATATCAATAAACGCAAAATCAGTTTTAATTTGTTTATCCAATATAGAATCCCCATTTGAAAAGCAGGTAATATCAAAATTATAGGTTGACTGTTTTGATAATTTAAGGAGAAAATTTTTGATTTGCTGAACGATTTTCAAATCATCATCACATATCAGTACATTCATAGAGCTATACCTCCTTAATCAGGATTATAACTCAAAAAAAAGAATTTGTCATCTGTTTTATTCCTGTTCAGTTAAAACTCTATATATTATTTTTGATATCAGGCTCAATGATTTAATTTGTTAACAATATTTTGAGGAAAGTTATTACTTTTTAAAGTACTTAATAAGAGATAGTCAGGTGTGATATTTAATGCATTGCAGATTTTAGCAAATGTTTCAATACCTAGTACAGAGTAACCGTTTTCAATATTTGATATGCGGTAATTTTAGATAACCGAATTTTTACCTAAAAACCCACTATTTTTACCTGTTTAAAATCAAATATTCTAAAAAATGCTATCCTTTCTTTAAGGCGTTATGCCAAGAAAAAGGATAGCATTTTTGATTTGTATTGAATTTTATGTTCTAGCCGTATTTGCGTTAATTCCATTATGATACTTTGGCTTTGTGTTGCAGGAATTTGAAACTTTTATTATCGAAAAATTTAAATAAGGTTTAAAGCTGCTTCCCTAAATAAGAATTATAGAGTGCAATTTTTGTCGGATTTATTACCATTTTTGCAAAAATCAACATTCACAAATATTTTTTTGATAAATTTATAATAAGAAGGTTGATTACAACGAAAAACAAAAATTCATTATCAAGTAAAATTAAGGACGGAGTAAAAAATGCACTAATGCAACAGCACATACAAAAGCTGCACTAAATTATGCAAATACGTACAGTCCAGGTCTAGGATTATATCAGGTAACTGGAAAATCAAGTGTTGTATTTCTTGGATAATAATTAAATAGCAACATCATTTCCTATATACTTTTAACATGTTATCCGTAAATTTTGACATAGTTGTATCAATAAACTTTTGTTTAAAGTAAATTATTATTATACAGAGGAGTAAGCTGATGAAAAAATTTGTAAGTATTTTATTGGCAGTCGTATTAATATTTTCTGTTTTAACCTGCGTCGGATGTGAAGCAGACAAAAAAGAGAAGAATACAATTACTTATTATCATTATGAGCCGCAAGTATCACCAGTTTCTACTTTAATATATCAATATAATGAAAAATGTAAGAATGTTCAAAATAGAATCAATATTGTTGAGTTTGATAATATTGAAAAAATGACAAGTCAACTTACAACTGAGCTTATGGCAGGGAAAGGTCCTGATATTATTACATCTGGTGAATTATCTCTATTATCATTATCAACAGAAAAACTTATTAAACAGGGTGTATTTGCAAATATTGACGATATTATTTCTAATAGCGAAGACAAGGATAAATTGAAATTATCCGATTATAATTCTAATATTCTTGATGCGGGTGTTTACGATGGAAAAAGATATTTTATTCCTGTAACATTTGAGCCTCAGATTTTACTCTCCTCATCAAGCAAATTATCAAAATATTTAGACAACGAACAACCGGATTTAACATACGGTAACATCAAAGAATTGAGCGGAAATATTAATAATGATGATAATAATCAAGCTCTGTTTTCCGGAGTTGAGGATTATAAAAATGTTTTTCTTAATTTAATAGATGAAAATGTTGACTTCTATTCTCAAAAATATGATTTCGATAGCGATGACTTTAGAAAGTCTGTCACCTCACTAAAAGAACTATACAGCAGTAATGAGAGAAATGAAGATAACATAGTGCCAATGTTATCATCGAACGGTCAGATTGAATTATTTGCGTTATATGATGAAATTGCAGACATTGAAAATGATAATGACGAGCCCATAATTTTGAATACACCGAATAAAGACGGTGAGTCCACGGGTGTTATAACCGATGCAATTTTTATTAGCAATAATTCCGACAACAAAGAAAAAGCTCTTGAGTTTATTGAGTATGCGTTATCGGAAAAGGTGCAGAGTGCTTTTTGCGGAGCGAATATAGAGGAATATCTACCGACAACCTCTTACGGAAGTGGCTGGGAATATCCCGTCAACAATGAATCTTACAGTAAATTATTTGATAAAGCAAAAGAGGTAAAGTATATTAATAACACTGCAAATATTTCAGAAGCTAATTTTATGTATGCAAAGGATTACGTTGATAACATAAAAAGCTATAGACTTTATGGATTGTATAATTATTATAACACAGAGGTTATAGGTGATATTGTAGATAAATTTTTATCCGATGAAATAGATGAAAATAAATTTCTTAAAGAGCTTAAATCAAGAACTGAAATTTATTTAGATGAATAGTGTTATGCAAAAATTAGGGATATTGCAGGTACGGATCGACAAGGTACTAGTGCATACGGTCTTGTAAAGGTAATTGAACATTTTGGTTTTCAGCAAAAGGTTGTTGAAGCTGATAAGGAATCATTAACCTCTAAATTACCTATACCTGTTATTGCACATGTAGTGATTGACGATTCCTTATTGCATTATGTAGTTATAACTAAAGTTAAGGGTGATACTGTAGTAGTTTTTGACCCTTCAAAGGAAATTGCAAAGGGTTCATATGTTACTTTCAATTATTAATGAAGTGAATTTAACTCAGTGCATATTAATTTCGCTACTTATCCGTATGAATTAACAAGTAGAGCGTTATTGTTGATTTAAATAATAAAAATTCAGATAGACTACAGATTAATAATTTAGAATTATGTTAAGATATATATAATCACAAGGTGAAGCATTATGAAAAAAGTGTTTTCAAATAGTATAATTTTAGCAATTTTATGTGCTATGTTATTGAGTTTTACTTCTTGTGATGAATACAAAATCAAAAGTAACGAAAAGTTAAAATATTATACTTCTAATGCAGAAGACGATTTTAGTTCTCTTATAAAACAATACAATAAGATATGTATGGATGCAAGTGTGAAACAGTAGTTATGAGAAAGAAAAAGTATATTTAATTTGCATACATAGGTTAGAGTGCTATTATTAAAGTAAGATATTATAAATGACTTTTTAATGTACTACATTTTATAAATACAATAAATAACGAGGTGTTAGATGAATGACAATAACAAGAAAAATTCTTTCTGCTTTATTAATTATATTGATACTATTTAGCGGTTGTTCAAAAAATGTTTCTGATGAGAAAAGCACAACCAAGGATACTTTTACTATATATATAGTAAAGGATACGCCTATAAATTCATTAATAAAAAAATATAATGAAAACAAAGCAAATGAAAAGCGTATAGAAATTATTGAGTTTGAAAACAATGCAGAACTCAGCAGTAAGCTTAATACTGAGATAATGGCAGACGATGGTCCGGATTTAATATATTTTGATTCAGGATTTGGCAGCATTTCAAACATTGAAAAGATGATGTCTCTTGATATGTTTGCTGATTATAATGAATTACTTAGTAATGATAATTCTGATAGTAAAATTAACTTGGATAACTACGATAAAACTGTTATGAATTCTGGAGTGTATAATGGCAAGCGTTATTTTATGCCAATATCATATATGCCTGATGTTTTAATTACAACAAAAGAAGTTTGTGATAAATATTCAGTTGATTTTAAAAAATCTATTGCTTATCAAAATGTTGAAGAATCATTATCTGGATTTGTGAAGGAAAGCAAAAGTACAGATAATATGAGCGTTTTTTATGATTTTAGTGATGAAATTTATAAATTAATTGATTCTAACATGGATCTTTTTAATAGAAAAAATCTATTGAATTCTGATAGCTTTTTATCAGATATCGATGCAATAGATAATTTAATTTCTGGATATAATCCATCTGAAGACCCAACTTTTTCATATGGACTTGATCCGCTTTTACAGGGAAATGTAGTGTTTGTTAATCTTGAGCAAATTGCCGGTTCTGAGCCAAATAGCATTGGCAGTATATATTATTATATTAGATCTAAAGGACAAACCCCAATTATACTTAATAGCTTATCAAATTCGGAAAATACTTATTCGGCTTTTTTTGATAAAGGGTTATTAATTAATAAGAATTCAGATAGAAAAAGTGAATCATATGAGTTTGTAAAGTATATGTTAAGTGAAAAAACTCAATGTAGTCCAGAGATTGGACTTCCTGTAAATAAAAATGCCCGCTCAAAATTAATTGAAGAAATGGCTGAAACAGATGCTAAATCCTTTGGTGTCGATTATGATAAAGATACAGTTGATGATTACTATATTAACAGCTATATAAGTTTTTTGGATGGCATAAACAATTGCAGTTTTAAAAATAATTATTTTAACCATTCGGTTATAGGTGACAGTGTATCAAAATACATTAACGGAGAAATAAAGAAAGAGCAATTTGTTAAAGAAATACAAGGTAAAGCAGAAATCTATTTAGAAGAATAGTTTTTTAGATTAAGTATGTGTAATTTTAAATGTATATTACAAAACGATGAAACAGATTGCGGTCTGGCTTGCTTGGCCGCAATTTTTGGAAAATACAACTTAAAAGTTACAATAGCAAAAATTCGTGATATTGCAGGTACAGATCGACAAGGTACAAGTGCATATGGACTAGTAAAGGTAATTGAGCATTTTGGTTTTTAGCAAAAAGTTGTTGAAGCGGATAAAAGTGTGTTAACGCCTAAAATACCTTTGCCTGCAATTGCACACGTGATAATTGACGATTCCTTATTGCATTATGTAGTTATAACTAAAGTTAAGGATGATACTTTAGTAGTTTTTGACCTTGCAAAGGATTTATATGTTACTTTCAATTATTAATGAAGTGAATTTAACTCAGTGCATATTAATTTCGCTACTTATCCGTATGAATTAACAAGTAGAGCGTTATTGTTGATTTAAATAATAAAAATTCAGATAGACTACAGATTAATAATTTAGAATTATGTTAAGATATATATAATCACAAGGTGAATCATTATGAAAAATAAAATTGCGATAATTTTAACATTACAATTTATTATTACTGTGTTTGCTTTCAGCGGATGTGGTGAAAGCACAGCTTCAAGCAATTCCTCAAAGCTTACATATTGTGCATACTATGAGGATGCTATTTGCGATATTATTAAAAGGTACAATAAATATTGTACAAAGCATTACGATGAGTCCTATCAAATTGAAATCGTGGAATTTGATTCGGAAGATACTATGCTTACAAAAATATCAACGGAGATAATGGCGGGGAAAGGACCCGACATAATTTCATTGAATCAAAAATTACCTTTTGAAAAGCTGATTGATAACGGTTCATTTGCTGATATAGATGAGCTTGCGGAATTATACAAATCCGATATAGATTTTGATGACTATAATTCAACAATAATGGATTGCGGAATTTACAATGGAAAGCGATATATTATACCTATAGCTTATTGCCCCAATATACTTATAACAACTCAGGAAATATTAGATAAATATAATCTGGAAAATACTAACTTTTCATTTAAAGAGTTAGAGATACGGTTATCTGACAAAGACCATAGTTATGCGCTTTTTGGAAATAAAGATGAAACATATAAGTTCTTCCTTTCCTATGTTAATGAATATGTGGATTTTTATAATAAAACTACAGAATTTTCAAGCGATGAATTTACCGAGAGCTTAGATTATATTGGAAAAATGATTAGGAATGATAATTCAAGAAAAGAAGGAACTACATGGGATATAATAGGTAATTATTTGTTTCGTACTTCACAATTATCTTTCGACGGTTCTATGATGAGTACGCTAAATTCTTATTTTTATATTTATAATAATAACAGCACGCCGGTTATTATTCCAAACTACAATAAAAAGGCGAATGCAGTATCAGCATTTGTTCAATGTGGTATTGCATTGAATAATAATTCAAATAACAAAGAAAAAGCATTGGCTTTTATTCAATATGTTTTAAGTTATGATATTCAAAAATTATGGAGTGAAAGCAGCTCATCATCATCAATAGTGGTAAGGGCACTGCCTGTAAATAAAGCTGCTTTTGAATATGTAATTGACCATACGTCAAAATGTGTATATGATATTAATGATGATGGAGAGTATGAGGAATCTGAGGAAGAATATTCAGATGAAATAAAAACTAAGTTTTTTAATGAATATTTAGATATGATTAACAGTATAAGCAGTTGTACTTTATATGATTATCTGGAATTTGAAAATACTTATTACAACTCCTCGGTTATCGGAGGTATTGTGAACGATTACTTAAACGGGGATATTTCAAAGGAAAAATTTATACGTCAACTCACAGCGGCAACGGAAATTTATTTGACTGAGTAGGAATAAATTATGAGAAAATCTAAATTAACAAGAAAACAAAAAGAACATATAGCAGCATACCTGTTTATATTACCGTCTTTTTTAGGCATAGCGGTTTTTTATATTGTGCCGTACATAATTTGTTTTACCAAAAGCCTGTATGTCGGCGATACTTTTGTGGGCATAGAAAATTACATACAGCTTTTTCAAAACAACACATTTTTGCTTGCACTTAAAAACACGGGCATATTTACAGTTACGGCGATACCGTTGTTAATGGTGATTTCGTTTTTGATAGCGTTGTTTCTTAATTCTTTTAATAAAATATCTTCCTTTTTCAGAAGTGCATTGCTTATTCCTGTTGTAGTTCCGATTGCATCTCTGATTTGCGTGTGGCAATTAGTTTTTGATGATTACGGTGCAATCAACGGATTACTTAATTCATTTGGATTTAATACTGTTGAATTTTTTAATTCGGAATGGTCTATGGTGATGATCGTTTTTATTTATGTGTGGAAGTACTGCGGATTTTGTGTGATTCTTTTTACGGCAGGCATTGCCAATGTTTCGCAATCTCTCTACGAAAGCGCAAGGCTTGACGGTGCAAAAGCTCATCAGCTTGTGACTAAAATTACTATACCTATGATTGCGCCAACTACATTTTTTGTTTTTCTGATGGAGCTTATTTATTCATTTAAAATTTTCCGTGAGGTATTTGCTTTGTTTGGCGATTATCCAAACACCAATGTGTATTTTTTGCAGAATTTCATCAACAACAATTATTACAATCTCAACTATCCAAGATTGTCGGCGGCATCAATTGTCTTATCGCTGTTTATAATTATTGTGCTGTTTATTTTCTTCTGCTTTGAAAGGAAACACAGCTATTCTTGAGAGGTTTGTTATGAAAGATACGGTTATGAAAATACTAAAATATATTTTGTTGATTGCTGTAACTGTGCTGTTTTTGTTTCCTGTCATTTATATGCTTGCTTGTTCATTTATGACAGGTTCACAGGTAAGCGAGATGCTAAATTTTTCTGACGGAAAATATAAAGAACTCAATATGATTCCGAATATGGCAACTTTGGAGCAGTTTTATCAGACTCTTTTCAGGAAACCCGAATATTTGTTGAAGTTCTGGAATTCGGTTGTTTGTACTTTCCCGACAGTAATCGGTCAGGTTGCAGTATCATCATTGGCGGCTTTTGCTTTTGCAAAATTGAAATTCCCGTTCAGGGACAAGCTGTTTTTTATATATATAATTTTGCTCATTTTGCCGTTGCAGGTAACTCTTGTGCCTGATTATATGATTCTTGAAAATATGAATTTGCTGAATAATTTTCTTGCGGTAATTTTACCCGGAACTTTTTCTGCATTCGGAATTTGTCTTTTGAGGCAAAGTATAAAATACATTCCCGATTCCGCAATTGAGGCGGCAAGAGTTGACGGTGCGTCATATTTGAAAATATTTACTAATATTATTCTTCCGCAGATTAAGGGCGGACTCATAACACTTGCGTTGCTCTGCTTTATTGATAATTGGAATGTAGTTGAACAACCGCTGATTTATTTTGATAATGAGGGTATGTATCCGCTTTCCGTAACGCTTACTGATGTTGGTAGTTCGGATTACGGCATAATATTTGCCTGCGGAGTTATATTTATGATTCCTGCATTGCTTATTTATCTTTACGGACACAGGGATATTGATTCGCCGTTTGTCGGAACTGATAAGGGATAGGAGAGAGGCTTTTATGAAAAAAGATAAGCTAAAGAGCGTAGTGTTGAAATTTTCAATTGTATTTTTTATTGTGATTGCATTACTTACATATTTTTCAAAAACAATCAATAATATGCTTCTTCCAAAGGTCAAAGTGGTTTCGGTTCAAACAGGTGTAATTGACGATACCGCAGGTTCAAATGATATGAAAACACATTATCTTTTGCCTGTTTCATCGGTGGATGGGGCAGGCAATACGGGAATAGTATTTGTTATAAATAAAGCCGAAAACGGTGATGCAACAGTTGAAGAGGTTTCGGTGGATATATGTAACAGTGACGAGCTGTATTGCGAGGTGACATCGGAATCACTTTTTGGCGACAGTCAAGTTGTATATAAAACAACCAAGAGTATAGAAAACGGTTCAAGTGTTTATATTGAGGAGGAAACAGTGTGAGCAAAAGAAAAATTGTTTCGTTTCTGTTACTGCTGTTGCTGACTGTGAGCGTTTTTATTGCGAATATTATAATTATTGAAAATGCAAAAGGGCAATTACCTGATGTTACTCAATTAACTTATGATAAAAATTCCGAAACTGCTCCAAAAACGGTTTCTGAACTTGAAAAGCTGTTTGAACGGATTACTGACAAAGGCATAGCTTTTTGTTCCGAGGGTAAAGAAACAAAAGTTAAGGAAGAAACCGTAACTACGGTACTTGTGAATGAAAACTGGTTTTCGGATTATAAGACCGAAATTAACGGCGAAAATATTTCGTCCCAAAACATAGATAACAGAGATAAGGTTGCAATAATTGGAAGTTCTCTTGCTCTCAAACTGTTATTTACAACAGATGCAGTCGGTAAAAAGATTTGCATTGACGGAAATCAATATACAATTTGCGGTGTGATATGCGAAAACGAAAGTTTAATAAATAAGTTTTCTGCTGATGACAAACAGAGAGTGTATGTTCCATATACAACATCCGAAAATTATGGTGACAGAACGGTTGATATGATTGTTTACGATAACTCGGTATATACAGGAGCAATTGTTGAGCAAATGGATTTGCCGCAGTATTATTCGGTTAATCTGAATGAGAAAAATCAAACGCTCTCGTCATTTGAACATATTTTATACCTTGCAATATTTATCGGATTTAGCATTATTGCATTGAAGTTGTGGTATAGGTTCAGTAGAAAATTTTTTGAGGAGATAAAAGAAAATCTCAAATTAAACTACTTTCTGAAATTGCTAAAAAATATTCCGCTAAAATATGTTGCACTTGTGCTTGTTTTTGCAGGAATACCTGCCGTGCTTTTGATTGTATTTAATATTTGTGATTTCAGCATTTTTATCCCCTCAAAATATATACCGAATGATAACATTTTCGACATTTCAAATTACCTGAATGTGCTTGTCGATAATGCACAAACACTAAACTCACAAAGCCTAACAGGAAATCAAATGCTTGTAAATCTGTTCTCAAGAACATTTACAGCGTCACTGTGGCTGACAATAATATTTTTGATTAGCTGGAATTTTGTTATATGTTACTTTTTGTTAGACTATAGAATTAAAACTAAAAAATAAAGTGAATTTAAAATTATAGTATTGGAGAATATAAGTATGATTAACCGAATAAATAAGATAAAAAGTAAAAATCCTAAACTAAGGAAAATTTTTAAAATGAAAAAATTATTAAGTGCGTTACTAATTGCTTTATTGTTGCCGACTATGATGTTGATGTCTGCATGTAATGACGCAAGCAAAACTTCAGATGATAAATTATCATTTGACTACACAACAAATTTTCAATATTATTACAGTAACTTGAACGGAATAAATTTTCCTGTGACAAAATCAGAAAAAGGGTACTATGTGTTTTTGCCTAATAATTACCTTTACTATATTGACCGTGAATCACAGGCGGCAACACCGCTATGTAACAAGCCTAATTGTTCGCATAACAGTGTTGATTGTAATGCATACTTTAATTTATTTGTAAATGCATCAGGAGAATCAGCTAATGTTGTGCAATATTATGACGGTAATTTATATATTGTTGTAAAAGATGAAGATGCTATGGGTAATTTTCTCGGAAATATATTGTACAAAGTTACACCCGATGGATCAACGAGGGAAAAACTGATTGAATTTAAAGACGGCATTTCGCATTGGCTGATTCATAAAGGTTATTTTTATTTCTCACAGGATAAGTTTGCCGATGATATTGATTCGTACTCAGTTTATGACAGCTTTTCGATAAAAAGATATAAAATAAATAACATTAAATCTAAGCCGGAGGAAATCTTTAACAGCAAAAATTACAGTGATAATCTTAGAGGTACTTTCCAATTTACCGCATATGATGACTATATTTATGTGCCGGTTCTTCCTATTTCAGAAGATGAAATTAAAAAGCAGGAGGAAAGCGGAAAGGTAACAGTTTCTACGTATCAGGAATTTTATTCGATTAATATCAATACGATAAAAATAAACCAAATTAGAAATGATGAAGGTGATGTTTGCTCGCCGTTTTTCTATAATGGACAGCTAACATATCTCATTGATAATTCGGATACTAACGGTAAGTTTAAATATTTTACAAGTGAACTCGACGGAAGCAATCCCAAACTTTTAACGGAAATGAATTACGGCGATAATTTGTTTGCAAATGAATCACAGCTGTATTTACAGAACTTTAGTGAAGATACAGATGAAAACGCAGCAACTGAAAGTGACGGAGATAATGTTAAGTCTCTTGACGCTTCATTTAATGAAAAAAGTTCGTTTTTAATACCTTTTGAATGTTCAGTGTTAAACATTCCCCAGGATTCAGAATGCTTCATATTTGTTCAACAGGTGGATAATATGAATTGCGAGATTTATTTTGTTGATAAGTCAAAAGCAGAATCTTTGTCAGGACAAACAGTGGAATATAAAACATTATTAAGTTCCGTGAATGTCGAGGGTGAAAATAATAACGCATTAAGCTAAGTAGATGAGAATGAAAAAATTGATACTAATGATAATGAATTGAAAAATGTTTTTGAAAATACACAAAATAAGTTGTATAAGATTTCAACATCATATGACAAAACGCTTTCTGATGAAGTCAATAGTGGCTTTTCAGTAACTTTATCTTGGGAGGGTGACGGAGGTAATTATACTGCAAATTTTCAAATATTGAAATTTAAAACCGCAGCAAATGCCGAAAAATTCGTTAAAGAAAATCCTCTTTCTTTTGTAAATGGGCAATATGTAGCTTTTGTATCTGTTGATAAAATTCCCGTAGAAATTAAAGATATGTTAGTTTCTATTATAAGAAATGAACCTATTTCGCCAATTAACAGCACTGATTTTGGCGGAGAAATCTACTCATTTAATTAAGGTCGTAACAATATGAAATTGATTATGTTCGAGATTTACAAACTGTTCAGCAAAAAACTGCTTTTAATATGCCTTGTTTTGTTTTTTACTGCAAATTCAATATTCTTGGTTTACACTCAATCAAATAATCTTGAAGTAAAAACAGTACATACTAATTTATCTGATTATGAGAATATAATATCTAAATATTCAGATTATGTGCCGACTGAAGCACAACGACAACTTGAAAGCGAATTAAAAACAGTTGAAATCGCTCTTCAATTTGACAGAACGGCAGATAACAGCAACGGCGATGATCTAAAAAATCTTGGGCGAATTACCGAACAATATAAGGCGGAGAACCCGGAGGAATACAAAAAGGCGCGGGCGTTACATTATACAAAACAAGAGCTTCTTGATAAACAAACCTATCTTTCAAATTTGGTAAATCAATGCAAGTCTTTATTTGATTATAGCTCTTTTATCGGCGATATGGATGAGCGCGCGCAGATGCAGACAAAGTTCTCGGTTTTTGCGGAAGAAGGTTCGTTTTCATACAACAACATATTAAAAACCGCCGAGGATTTTAAAGATGTTAATAATACAAAGCTTAAAATCGGAAACAATTTTGCCGTAGAAAATTCAACAACATTTGTTCTGACCGATTTGCTCGTATTTGCGCTTGTATTTTTAATGTGCATCTATATTTTTACATTGGAAAGGGACAAGGAATTATACGGGCTTATCAGAACCGCAAAATACGGACGTATGCCGCTTATTATTTCAAAATTATTCGTCCTTATCTTTTTTACGATTTTAATATGCGCAGTATATTATTCTTCAAATATTGCACTCTGCGGATTGTACAGCGGCTTCGGCGATATGACAAGGAATATTCAGTCCTGCGAGCTTTTTATGAATTGTAATTTAAATCTGCAAATTTGGCAATATCTTGTTTTGTGGGGTTTATCAAAAATAATCACGATGTGCGTGCTTGCCCTTTTTATCGCGTTTATATTTGTTTTAGTAAAAAATACGGGAATGGTTTTTGCCGTTACCGCATTTTGGGCTTTCATTGAAGGAGTTCTTTATCTTGCAATAGGAAGCAACTCTCCCCTAAATCAGCTTAAGTATATAAACTTTTTATACTTTTTAAGCGGAAATAATATTTTCGGAAATTATCTTAATATCAATATTTTTTCACATACTGTAAATATTACCCTGATTTACGTTATAGCTATGATATTGATCGCTATTGCTTCCGTAACGGTAATTTGCATGTCTTTTGTAAAATCCGCGCAAATAACGACAAACAATATATTTACGCCAATGCTTGAAAAATTCAGACGAAGGTTTTATAAAATTCAAGGCGGCGTTTCAATATTCAAAGGCGAATGTTTTAAGCACTACAAAGGCTCAATGGCAATAATAGCGATTATTCTGCTTGTTTTTGTCGCCTACGGTAATGCTACTGATGATATTTCGGTTGTATACAGTTCGGCTCAGGAAAGCGCATACAGCGCGTATATTGATAAGCTTGAGGGCGAGCTTACGCAGGAAAAAGAAGATTATTTGCGGCGACAGCAGGATTATTTTGACGGACTGAATGAAGAGCTTAACACCATTTCAACTGATATGTCCTTATCGGCTGAAGAAAAAGAAATAAGGATAACGGCTATAGATTCGATTTTGAAAACCAAGGGCGCCGCCTTTGAGGAGATTTCAAATCAAGCCTCGTACATAAAAGAGGTCGGAGAGCGTTATCATATTACTCCCATATTCATTAACTATATTGTTTATAAAAGACTTGCCCAAAATCCGTCAAGAGAATGGCAGTATTTTACCTTGCTTATGGCAGTAATAATATTTATATCGTCCGATATATTTGCATATGAGCATAAAAAGCATATGATTAATCTAATTCGCTGCACAAAAAAGGGCAAGCTGAGGCTTGTACTTTCAAAAGTAATGACACTTTCGCTTACCACGCTTATATCATATACTTTAATTTATTTGCCTTATTATATAAATTTCATAAAAACCTTCGGAACGGAGTCGTTAAACACTCCTGTTGTATTTATGCAGGACTTTGCAAATATTGGCAGTACAATTTCCGTAAACAGTATGATTTTTATTACGGCGGCAGTGCATATAGCGGAGGCTGTCTCGGTTATGACGGCGGTTGCTATGCTTTCTCAAGTATTAAAGAATAATATATTGTCTATGATTGTCGGGGCGGTGATAGTATTATTTCCGTGCCTGTTATGTATGAATTTGACCGATATAAGATTATACACAAGCTTTCAAAAAGGCAGTTGGATGTGGCTTGTCCCGAGTTTGATAGTATTATGCGTATTCCTGCTGATGATTTGTTTAACTATAATTGCATTTAACTTTTCTAATATTGAATTTAAAGCTATGAGAAGGTGTAAAAATGAGGCTTGAAATAAAAAATTTATGTAAAACATATAAAAAAGGTGTAGTTAAGGCACTTGATGATTTCAGTGTGACCTTAACGCCGGGCGTTTATGGCTTGCTCGGACCAAACGGCGCAGGCAAAAGCACCCTTATGAATATCATCACCGACAACCTGAACGCCGACAGCGGAGAAGTTCTCTATGACGGCGAGGAAATTAAAAAACTCGGCAAAGACTACAGAACAATTCTCGGCTACATGCCACAGCAACAGGGCTTGTACGATGACTTTACGCTCAACCGATTTTTGTGGTATATGGCGGCTTTAAAAGGTCTGAAAAAGAAAGAGGCAAAACAAAAAATTGCCTCACTTCTTGAAACCGTCAATCTTAAAGAGTCAGCACATAAAAAATTGGGCTCGTTCTCCGGTGGTATGAAGCAGAGAGCCTTAATTGCACAAGCCCTTTTAAATGATCCCGAAATCTTAATTCTCGACGAGCCGACAGCAGGGCTTGACCCGAAAGAGAGGATAAGAATCCGCAACTTTATAAGCGAAATTGCAGAAAATAAGATAGTGCTCATTTCTACCCATGTAGTGTCCGATATCGAGTTCATTGCTAAAGAGATTATACTTCTAAAGCAGGGAAAACTCGTGTCACACGATACCTGCCAAAATCTCGTAAATGAAATTGCAAATAAGGTAGTTGATGTGGAAATCGAAAAAGAAGAATTAAAATATTTTCAGGATAATTACCGTGTTTCAAATCTCTATCATAATGATGATAAAATCGTAGTAAGATTAGTTACAGATAATCCCCCTGAAAATCATAAACTGTCCCCACAATCCCCAACCCTCGAAGATTTGTATCTCTATATTTTTGAACAAGGAATGTGATATTAAAATTATTGCCGACAAGTAATGGTGTTCTATGCTAGTACTTGTCGGTGTTTTTTTGTCCTTTTTACATTAAATTGTAAAGATAAAACGAAATATAGATACAAAATAATCAGCTAACGCATAAAATAGCAATAAAATAGTTTGACTAATATATAATATTGTGTTAAAATTATG
>ERZ780157.2191-NODE-2191-length-18749-cov-7.824222_pt1 | contig 18749 bp, 19 predicted proteins | sample MGYA00511169_ERZ780157 | MGnify/ENA primary metagenome ERZ780157 (study PRJEB29588, sample SAMEA1965149) | human gut metagenome | biome: human gut; feature: human-associated habitat; material: faeces | place: Denmark | collected 2008/2010 ... | reverse complement strand
GCTATTTGTACGCTCTTTTGTTACCATAACTTCACCTTTTCTTTTGTTTTATACATTTATATTATATAATATATCTTTTTTATTTGCAAGTTATTTCTAGTTTTAGCTTTCTTCTTCTACTTTACTCTCAGTTATTTTCTTTTCTTCTTTTTTGTTTTTCTTTTCATTTTTTAATTCATTCTTTTTATTATCTAATCTTTCAATAAATTCTCTTCTAATAGTAGAGAAATTATTTAATAGTCTAGATCCGAAAACTATAACAGCGGCTAAGTAAATTTCAACATTTAATTTACTTCCAATATATACTAAAAACATAGCTATTATTGCATTACCAAAAAAACCTGATAAGAAAGTAGACATTCTAAATTTCTTTTCTATATTAGCTGAAAAAGCACCAAATACAGAATCAAGGCAAGCTAGTATAGCAACTGCGATATATTGAGAATATGAATATGGTATTATAACATTAAGACCTGTTAAAACACCAGCTATAACAAATCCAATTACGATAATTATTCCTGTCATATCATATCCCTCCTTTAATTACTTTCTACCGCAGTTCTAAAGCTTAATACGCCATCATATTTTGGTATAGTTACTTCATTTTCTCTACTTACTGTTATACCAATACCTGCTGTTCCTTTTAATAAATCAACTATTCCATTTTTTATATTCATAGCACTTTCCAAATACTGTGCATTTCCAATTGCTTTAATAACTATTGGAGTAGCAACTTTCTGGTAATTTACTTGTATTACTGGTCCAACACAACGTATAGCTGAAGTTGATATAATTCTTTGATCATTTACACTTATTGCCTCTGCACCTGCAGCTTTTAATTCATTTACAACAGTCAATACATCACTATCGTGAACTAAACTATTAGAATCTACTTCTGCAGCGTTTTTAGTACCATCTGTAAGAGTAATTATAATTCCTTCACCTTTTAAATCTGTTGTTCCAGCAAGTGTAGAAAGATTTTCTATTTCTTTTTTCATAGAATTAATAAGAGCATCATTGGTTGATGAATTATTTTTGTATTCTTCAACTATCTTTTCACTAGCAGAATATTTATCTTTTAAAGCATCATATTCTTGTTGCAAAGTAAGTAATTCATCTGCAAGTTGTGCCTCTCTTTTTCCAGCAATTACTTCTTCTGTGTTACTAATAGTCTTCATTTGAGCTGTAAGTAGCATACTTAAGAAAAATAGTGCTACACCAATTACTGTATATGAAATTATAGAATATTTTTTAAAAAATTCTACTACTTTTTCTTTAAATAATTTCTTCTTCTCTCCATTTTCTTCTACTACTTCTTTTTCTTCATTTAATTCTTTTTTATTTGTCACTCTTATGCCCCCTTGTTAAAAAGATGAAAATATAGGTTTATCTTTTGTCATATCTATAACACCTACTGACTCAGCAGGTAATTTTTCTATTATTCCCTTTAAAAAGTTCATCTTATATTCTAATTCAATTTCATTTGGAAACTTAACAATAAGTTTATCATCTAAAGTAAGAGTTGTCAAGGAATTTTCAAAACTTACTTTTGTTATAGTCATACCAATTCCACTATTTTCATATTCTTTTTTTACATTTAAATATGTTAGGATTTTTGAATAGTCTATTTCATTTATTTTTTCACCAAATACGATTTCATCTGCAAAAGTAATGCCATACACTAATGTTTCATCTTCTGTTTTTTCTTCTATTTTTCCTTCTTCTAAAATATATCCATCTTCATCTATTTTAAAAAACTTATTCTTTTCTTTATCATAAGCTAAGTATTTAGAAGTTCTTTCTGAAACGTTTAATTGTATTTTATTTGGTAGTTTTATATTTAAATTAATATCACTTAAATATGGAAATTTATTAATATTCTCTTTGTTATAACTAAAAAACTCAATAAATATATTCTTACCAAGAGAAATATCAAGACTACTCATAATCTCCTCTTTAGTATAACGCTCTGTTCCATTAAGCTCAACCTCAGATACATCAAAAGTAGAACTAGTAAATAGTAGATAACAACCTGAGGCCAAAACTCCTATAATTAAAAATATAAGTATTATTATAAAGGCTTTTTTTCCTTTTTTCTTCTTTTTTATTTTTCTTTTATTTTCTTCATAATTCCTTTTTGTAGAAGCACTATTTTTTCTAGTACTTGTCCTAGAGTTATTACCTCTATTTCCCAATATTATCACCTACTTTTTTAACGCATCTAATATACATTTATATATTTTTTCTTCAACATCTAATTTAACGACTTTTCTTGCATTTTTTGACATTTCATAAAGATTATTTTCTTTAGTCATTTCTTTTATTTTTAAATCAAGACTATTTGCATTTAAATCTTTTTGTTCAATTATTTTTCCAGCTCCAATATTTTCTAATACTTTTGCATTATATAATTGATGATTTTCAGCAGCGGTTGGAAGCGGTATTAATATTGCTGGTTTAGCAGATAAAGCAAGCTCTGTAATTGTCATGGCTCCAGCTCTTGTTATACACATATCAACTGCTTTATACATTTTATCCATATCATATACAAATTTTTCAATTCTTATTTTATTTGAAAAATCAATATTGTTTTCTTTACCTATCTTCTCTATTTTACTTTTTATATTATCATAATTTTTATTTCCAGTTACTAAAACTATAAAATAATCATTAACAAGATTATTCTTTAACATTTCAATAATTGTTTCATTTACTCTAACAGCACCTTGTGAACCACAAGTAACTAGTACTATCTTTTTAGATATCTTATCTAAACCAAATTCTTTTTTACATTCCTCTTTATTAAGTTTGTCAAAAGAAGTTGTATCAAATCTAGCAGGTGTACCAGTATATACTATATTATCTCTATTTTTTAATCTTTTTCTTGCATCTTCAAAGCCAATCATTACTTTTTTAGCTTTTCTTGCAAGTAATCTTACTGATACTCCTGGGAATGCATTACTTTCATGCAAAACATATGGTACTTTTAATTTTCGGCTTGCAAGCATTACAGGTCCACAAATATATCCACCAGTTCCAATTACTAAATCAGCATTAAATTCTTTTATTATTTTTTTTGCATCTCCAATACCTTTATATGTATTAGTTATTGCTTTAAAATTTTTTAAAGTAAAAGAACGAATAATTTTTCCTGTACTTATATGTTCTATATCAAATCCTGCATTTTTTACAAGAGAGTTCTCAAGTCCATCTTTTGTTCCTATAAATAATACTTTTGTATCTGGTTTGTTTTTTAAAATTATTTTTGCCATAGCAATAGCTGGATTAACATGCCCTCCTGTACCAGCACAAGCAAATATCACATTCATCTTTTCACCTTCTCTTATCTCCAAGTCGAATTTTCATTTTCTTCAAAAATTTCATCTAAATTTCTATTTACAGGTATTTTTCCTTCCAAATAACTATACCCTTCACCATTATTTTTTAATAAAAATCTATAGTATGGCTTAGGATACATTTCATTTGCTATATAAAAACTAAGCTTTACGATTTCATAGTTTTCCCCGTATTTTTCTTGTACATCTTTTGCTAAGTCTAAATCAACTATATTAAGAGATATACTATCTTCTTTTGATATATTATTTATATCGTCACAATTTACTGTTCCATATAACTCAATATCATCAACCTTAGAAAAATATAATTCATAACTTATTTTATCTGTTTTACTTTTAACTCTTTTATATTTTTCTAATTTTGTATCTATATCATAATTTTCTTTTACTATTTCACTAGCTATGGTTGCAACATTTTCAAATCTTACCCTTTTTACTTCTATTACAACTACAGTAATTATCATTATAACAAGAATTACTACACCTACAATTATTAATTTTTTCTTCATTAAGTACCACCATAACTTTTAGTTTTTGCAATTTCTAGAAATACTTAGTAATATACCCATTGCACAAAGATTTATACAAAGAGCTGTACCACCATAACTAAAGAATGGTAATGGCATTCCCGTTACCGGCATGGTACAAGTTACAACCGCTATATTTACAAATATCTGTAACGCAAAGACACTCGTTATTCCGGTTGCAATCATTGAACCATATAAATCTTTACAAGTAATAGCAATTCTATATCCTCTATATATAAAGAATGTAAAGACCCCTAGTACCACTAATGTTCCAATAAGACCAAATTCTTCACCCAGTACCGAAAATATAAAGTCATTTTGTGCTTCTGGCAGCCACAAATATTTTTGTCTACTTTGCCCAAGTCCAAGTCCAAAAACTCCACCAGAACCAATCGCATATAAACTTTGTGCTGCTTGCCAGTTACCATCTTGTATATCTTCTTCTGGATTTAAAAATGATAATATTCTCTTCATTCTAAATTCTTCTGCAGTAATAAATATGGTACCAGCAACAAGTACAATAAGTATAAATGCTATAATATACCTTGCCTTTATCTTAATTCCACTTGCAAATATTATAGAAAAAGAAGCCACTATCATAACTAATGTACCACTCATGTGCTTTTGTAAAAACATCACTACCACTACAAGTGTTAACATAAGTAAAGGAATTATATAACCTTTAAAAGAATTTAGTTTTTTAGTATTTAAAGATATATAAGTTGCAGTTGCAAGTACTAATACTATTTTCATAATTTCAGATGGTTGGAACCTAAGAGATTCACCAAATCCAAGCCATCTTTTAGCACCATTAACAGAAACACCAAGTGGAGTAAGTACAGCTATTAAAAGTAATAGTGCAAGAATATATCCGATATAACTCCACTTCTTGTATACTCTATAGTCAATTTTAGAAATTATTAGCATAGCTATTACACCAATAATTGCAAATATTAATTGTTTTGTAAGAAGCTCATTACTATTTCCATATGTGCTTAAAGCATGGTATGAGCTTGCTGTTGCAACCATAATTAATCCCATACATAGTAATAACATTATAGTAACAAGCATACTAAAATCCATATTCTTTTTTTCTTCACCATCGCTACTTTTAGTAATAAGCTTAAATCTTTTCATACATCTCTCCTAAATTAAATATGCAATAACACAGCAAATAGCTGTAACTATCCAAAAAATTAAAACAACTTTAGTTTCTTTCATACCACTAAGTTCCATGTGATGATGGAACGGAGCCATTTTAAATATTCTTTTTCCTTTAGTAATTTTAAAATATGTAACTTGTAATATTACTGATAATGTATCTATAATACTTACAAGAGCAACAATTGCTAAATACAAAGGCATTTTTAATATTATAGCAATAGATGCAACTGCTCCACCAAGAGCAAGAGAACCTATATCTCCCATAAATACTCTTGCAGGGTGGAAATTAAATAATAAAAATCCTATACATGTACCAACTGATGCTGCACCAAGTATTATCATCTCAGTGTTTTGTTGTTTTACAGCAACAATTGTAAAGAAAGTCATAATAATTGCTACTACACCAGAAGCAAGACCATCTAGTCCGTCTGTTAAATTTATTGCATTACTAGTGGCAAGTAATATAAAAGCAGTAAATACAATAAATACACCAGTAGATAAAGTTACAGGTTGATTTACAAGAGGAATTATAATATCAGTTCCCATATCAAATACATTTATATATAATATAATAAATATAGCTGTAACTATAAATAATCCCAACATTTTTAATTTTGGTGATAATCCCTTTGGACTTTTTAAAACAAGTTTCTTGTAATCATCAATAAACCCTATTATACCAAATCCTAATATTGCAACTATTGGAAGTATTAATACTGGATTTTTTATTGCATGTATTCCAAGTATTACAACAAGTACAATAACAATAACTATACCACCCATAGTTGGTGTACCACTCTTTTTAAGATGTGATTTTGGACCATCATCTCTAACTACTTGCCCAACTTTTAATTTTTTTAATTGTGGAACAACAATCATTCCCAGTAATACGGTAGCTGCAAAAGCTACTAATAAATTTAACGTTTGTGTATTCATATTTTCTCTCCTTGTCTTAGCTATTCTATATTTTTATCTGGCATTTTATCTGCTATATCTTTTACTACTTTTCTTTCATCAAAATCAATTCTTTTTCCATTTTTTAACTCTTGATATGTCTCATGCCCTTTTCCAGCAATTAAAACTAAATCATTTTTCCAAGCAATTCTCATAGCAAAAGCTATAGCATCTTTCCTATTTTCAATAATCTTATATAATCCTTTTGTTTTCTTTACGCCATCTTCAATTTCCTTCATTATAATAGATGGATCTTCATTTCTTGGATTATCAGTTGTAATAACTGTAAAATCTGCTAATCTACCTGATATTTCACCCATCATCGGACGTTTTTCCTTGTCTCTATTGCCTCCACATCCAAAGACACATATTATTCTACCTTTTACATATTTCTTTATTGATGATAATATCGCCTCTAAGCTAGATGGGTTATGTGCATAATCTACCATAACAGTAAATGTTTTTTGTACATCAATAATTTCACTTCTGCCAGGTACTTTTATATTAGAAAGTGCTAATAATATAGCATCCATCTGAGCTCCAAGTAGACTACATGTTCCTATAGCAGCAAGTGCATTATATACTGTAAATCTACCAGGTATATTAATAACTATTGTTTCTAGCATTTTATTTACATACATTTTAAATTCTACATTATTATTATTTATTCTAACATCACTAGCAGTAATATTAACCGCATTATCAAGACCAAAAGTTGCAGTTTTACACTTTATCATTTTCTTTAATCTTGGCGTATGTATATCATCACCGTTTACAAGTGCAAAATCACACATTTCAAATAATTTTGATTTAGCAAGTAAATAGTTATCCATTGTTCCATGAAAATCTAAATGTTCTTGTGAAAGATTAGTAAATATTCCAATTGCAAAATGTAGACCATAAACTCTATCTAGTACTAAGGAATGGGAACTTACTTCCATTACTACATATTCCATTTGTGCATCAACCATATCTTTTAATAGTTTTTGTAAATCTAAACTTTCTGGTGATGTTCTACTTGCTTCAATACAAACATTTCCATATGTATTATATATAGTACCTATCATTCCTGTTTTTTTACCAGACGCATTTAATATATCTCTTATCATATATGCAGTAGTAGTTTTCCCTTTTGTACCTGTTATCCCAATTAATTTTAGCTTTCTAGCTGGGAAATCATAATATTTTGATGCAATCAAAGAAAGAGCTATTCTACTGTTTTGTACTCTAACTATTGTAATATTTGGTAATTTACTAGCATCTAGATTATCTTCTGTTACAATACACACAGCACCTTTTTCTACTGCCTCTTTAATATAATCATTTCCATCTTCTTTATATCCTTTAATTGCAACAAATATATCATTTTGTTCTATCTTTTGCGAATTATACTCTATCTTATTTATATCTATATTTGTATCTCCAGTAATTACTTTATCTGTTAGATTTTCAATTAAATATTGTAAAAGCATATACATTGCCTCCTTAAAACTGTACGAATATTATTAATCATACTAAAATTATAGCCATAAATTATTACAACTATTAAGGTAAATCTGTAGTGTCAACACATTTTATAGTAATTATTGAGCCTTTTTCAATAACGCTATTTGCGGCTGGATCTTGACTTAATACAAAGCCTGAGCCTACCACTCTTACATTAAATCCTGCTGCCCTTAATCTACTTATAGCAACATCTGACGTTAATTTATATAAATTTGGCACACTTGCTGTTTGTTTTGCCTCATCTGTAGTATATACTCTAATAGTAGAGCCTTCCATTAAAGAAGCACCATTTTTTGGTATTTGATCTTTTATTATATCTCCATCATTTAAAGTAGTATCAGATGCGATTTTAAATCCTTGCTCCTCTATTATTTTTTTAGCTTCAGCAACTGTTTTTCCAGTTACTTCTGGTATTACTTTTTCTTTTATAGAATTTTCTTGTAAAGTATAGTCAGGACTTATATCTAAATATCTTAAAGTTTCATCTATTATTGAACCTACTATAGGTGCACAAATTGTACCACCACCATGACCTGCTTCACCTTGTGGTGCATATGCATTGACAACAACAACTATTTCTGGATTACTAACAGGCGCAATACCAGCAAAACCAGCCATATATTTTTTGTTCTCGCCTCTTCCTTGTTCACCAGTAGCTGTTTTTCCGGCAACTCTATATCCATTTACAATAGCTCCCTTTGCTGTACCAGTTTCAACTGTATCTTCAAGTGCACTTAAAATACTATCTGCTGTTTCTTTTGACATAATTTGTTTTACCACTTTTGATTCAGTAACTTTTTCATAATTTCCACTACCACTTTTTATTTCTTTTACAACATAAGGTGTTACTAAATATCCACCATTTGCAACAGCACAATAGTTTACAGCTGTTTGTAATGTTGTTATAGAGATTGTTTGACCAAATGAAGTTGTTGCTAAATCAACTGCTGTCATAGCATTAGGATCATGCATTATACCTGATGCCTCACCAGGTAAATCAATACCTGTTTTAGAATCTAAATTAAATGCTTTTAAATATTCACAATATTTCTCTATTCCAATTTTTTGAGATACTTGCATAAATACTGGGTTACATGAATTCATAATTCCTTCTCTTAAAGATTGTGCCCCATGTGCTCTTGGTGATCTCCAACATCTAATTGTCCAACCACCTATTTTCATACTGCCACTACAATTAAATTCTCCAGCATTATCTAGCTCAGTTACATTTTCTTCTAAAGCCGCTGTTGCAGTAACAATTTTAAAAGTAGAACCTGGTTCTGCAACATTTGAAATCGTTTTATTTCTCCACATATCATTAAGTGCGTTATTTTTTTCTTCACTTGTCATTGTATCCCATTTTTGTTTTAACTCATCACTATATGGTGTAAAAGGATCGTTTGGATCATAAGTTGGTGTAGTTGCTATAGCTAAAACTTCTCCTGTTGAAGGTCTTAATACTACAGCCGTTGAATACTCACATTGATTTTCTGTATTTACTTTATTTAAATATTTTTCTGTTATTGCTTGGATAGTTGCATCTATAGTAAGTACAAGGTCTTTTCCATCTATTGGTTCAATATACTGTTCATTTGTAAATGGTGTCTCTCTTCCTCTTCCATCAGTACTTCCAACTATTTTTCCAGGAATTCCAGCTAAATCATCTTCATAGTATGCTTCTATTCCATTAAGTCCTCTATCAGTACCCACAAAACCAAGTGCATGAGCAGCTAATGTTCCATATGGGTATATTCTTTTTGTATCTTCGTCTACCCTTATTCCAGATATTTCTTCTTCACTTATATATTCCAAAACTTGTTTGGCTTTTTCTTCTGATACCTTGCTAGCTATAGTTTCACTGGATGTTTTTTTATTTAATTTAACTAAAACATCTTCTCTTTGAAGTTCAAGTATTTCTGCAAGTTTAGTTGCTATTTCTTCTTTCTTGTCAGAATCGATGCTAGTTGGAGTAACTGTAACAATATTTACTGATACACTTTGTGCTAATACTTTTTCGCCAGTTGCATCATATATTGTCCCCCTTTTTGCTGCAACTTTTCTTTCTCTTGTTTGTTGATCATATGCCATTTGGGTATAGTGCTCTGATTTTATAACTTGTATATACACAAGCCTAATTACTAAAACCATAGCAACAGCAAGACATACAATAAGCATTTTTATTATTCTCTTTTGATTTTTAAGACTCATATAAGCCACAAGTTTCACCTCTTACAATACCGATAATATTATAACATAAAATATTAAATAAACCAAGATAATTTTTAAGTTCTAATACATAATACTTAAAATTTACCTTGGTTATTCCAGCTTTACATTAAAATATGTTATTTATAAAATTTTTTATAGAGTTAACTATATTATCTATTAACGTAGTTTCCTCTGTTGTTTCTATTGTTTGTGCAGTATTTGATGTATCTACATATATAGTTTGATTCTTATCTGGTTTTTGCATTCCTAATTGTTGTTTAGCGTAAGCTTCAATTTTATTTAAATCAGTTTGTTGCTCTACATCTATTTTTGCATTAAGTAATGCAGATTCAGCAGCAGCTAATTCTTCTTTTAATTCTTGAGCTTGTAAGTTTTTCTCACTTATTAGGTTATACCTATATGTAAGTACCATGGCCATAGTAAAAACACATAAGATAAAAGCTACTGTAGAAACTCTTCTTTTTGTTTTTTGATTAGTAGCTCTATTTATTTTATTTTTACCGTATCTTCTCTTAACATTTGACTGTTCATCTTGATAATCGTTAGTATATTCTCTTTTTTTTGCTGTAGAACCCATTTCATAGTCATATGCATAAGCTTTTCTAGCGGCCATTAAACTTCTCACCCCAAACTTTATATAAAATTTACTTTATTATTCTCTCAAAAATTCTAAGTTTTGCACTTCTAGCTCTAGGATTTTCTTTTAATTCTTCTTCATTAGATATAATAGGCTTTTTATTTACTATTCTACCATATGATATATAATTACAAACACATACTGGAAAATCTTTTGGACAAGTACATCTACCTTGCATATCTTCATATGTATGTTTTACTATTTTATCTTCTAATGAATGAAATGTAATAATTGCTAATCTACCACCATTATTTAGAGCTTTTATACTATCTTCAACTGCTTGTTTTAATTTTGTCAATTCCTCATTAACTTCTATTCTTATAGCCTGAAAAACTCTTTTAGCCGGATGTTGTTTTTCATTTAAAGCACTACCTGGCATAGCAGACTTTATAACTTCAACTAATTCTAATGTAGTAGATATTTTATTTTCTTCTCTTACTTTACAAATCTTTTTTGCAATAGATTTTGAATATCTTTCTTCACCATAGTCGAAAAAAATTCTAGATAATTTTTCTTCACTGTAATTGTTAACAACTTCATATGCAGATATCTTATCTTCTCTATTCATTCTCATGTCAAGTGGTGCATCATTCATATAACTAAATCCTCTACTTGCTTCATCTAATTGATATGAAGACACTCCTAAGTCAAGTAATATTCCATCTACACCTTGAATTCCTAAGTTTTTTAAAATTTCTAGAATGTTTGCATGATTGTCATGAACTGTAGTAAAATTATTAAATTCATTTAGTTTTTTACTAGCCGCGTTTAATGCATCTTTATCTCTATCTATTCCTATTAATCTTCCATTTGGGCTAAGTTTTCTTAATATTTCATAAGAATGTCCTCCGCCACCCAAAGTTCCATCAACATATATTCCTTCTTTTTTTATATTTAAACCTTCTATACATTCATTAAGAAGTACAGATTTATGTTTGAATTCCATATTTACTCCATTAACTAAATACTTAAAAATTTTATCTTTTGTTCATCGATATTTTATAAATATTTTATCCTTTGTTAATTGATTATTTTTCTTTTGTACTATATACTAAAACTTATCGTTTGTATAACTAAACATTTTTCTTTTGTTTTACCTAATTTGGTACTTATCTTTTGTTTTCTTTTAATTTTATTTATCTTTTGTACTTAAAAATTTTATCTTTTGTATATATATCTAAATGCCTAAGTTAGACATTTGACTTGCAATTTCATCTAAGTCCATATTTTCTGGACTAGTATAGTTATCCCACTTTTCTTTATTCCAAATTTCAACTCTTGTTGAAACACCAATTATATATACATCCTTTGAAAGTGATGCATATTCACGTAAATTTTGTGGAATATTAATTCTTCCTTGTTTATCAATTTCGCATTCAGTGGCACCTGAAAAGAAGAATCTTATAAAGTTTCTGGCATTCATATTTGTAAGAGGTAAGTTTTTTAATTTTTCTTCAAATGTTTTCCACTCTTCTTTAGAGTAAGCAAATAAGCAATTATCTAGACCTTTAGTAACAATAAATGTATGCCCTAAGTCTTCTCTAAACTTAGCTGGAACACTTACTCTTCCTTTTGCATCTAGATTATGACTGTATTCACCAAGTAACATTTGAATCTCACCTCACTTCATACCACTTTATACCACTTTGTACCACTTTGATATAATTTTAGTATATAATTTGGGAAAAATCAATACTTTTTTTAAAAAATATTAAAAAATGTGCAAATTTTCACAAAAGTAATAAAAGAAAAAATATAACGCAAAAATCAAAAATAAAAGAATATAACAAAAATAGCTTTAGGGACAAATCATTTACTTTTAAATTCATCGTCCCAAAGCTTATTCTTTAATTTTATATACAATAAAAATACTTCATACTTTTTATTATATTTTACAAATATATTCGACTATACAGCATAAATCGCTTAAAATACAAGCATTAATTAATACAAAAGCATTCTGGCAAAAATCAAGAACATACTTTACAAGCCTATCACAAACAATGCATTTAAATGTAAAATTATTTTCAAAATCGTACAATGATACTTCTATATATATCCTACACTTATTGTAATAATCAAACTTTACTTCACTTATATATACTATTTTACCTATCATATACACTCTATTCATAAACCACTCCTAAAAAGCAAAAAACAAAGATAACAAACAAAATAAATAATAAAATATATGTACTTTCAACATAACTTTACTAGTACATATATTTTTAAATGTATTTACCATATTGGATGGACAAAGTCCCTTTAATACTAATACATCTTTTTATATATTCCTTAAAATATATACTCTGATTTTGTATTAGAGCCAACACGCGAACCATAGTTATCGTTGGAGTTAGTAGGATTGTTGTTACTACGGTTGCCAGTATACCAGTTGTCAGAATTAGTGTTGTAGTTATATCCACGAAGAACACGGTTATTGCTAGAATGATTTTGACCTTGCCCAGCTTTATTTATTGTTCTAAATAAAAATATTTTTTTACAAAACTATCTACATTTGCTATTTTTATATATCCTATATGCCCTACTAACATTTGTTTTGCTTCATCCACATTTATTTCACCATTTTTGAACATATATCTTATTTTTCCTAATTTTTTTACTATACTTTTCTTCCCTCTTTTATTTATTCTCACATTTCCAATTTTTATTGTGTATCCACAAAACTTTATTCCTTGTTTTAGTGGAAATATATTTGTTTTACTATTTAACTTTAAATCTAATTTTTCTATATAAAATTTATTTATTTTGCAAAGTAATTCTTTTGCTTTTTCTTTACTTTCGCATATTATGCAACTATCATCCATATACCTATAATAATATTTACACTTTAATTCACTCTTTATATACCTATCTACCTCATTTAAATATATATTTCCATACATTTGTGATGTATAATTTCCAATTGGTATTCCTTTTTCTACTATATCGTCATATTCTTTTGTACTCTCTAGCAATGTATATGTAAATTTTAAAAAGTTTTTATCATTTACTTTTTTACTTATTATTTCATACAATATTTTTCTATTTATGCTAAAAAAGAATTTTGATACATCCATTTTTATTATATACCCTTTTTCCCACCTTTTATATAGCTTATACATTGCCTTCTTTATATCCACTACACATTTATGCATTCCTTTTCCTTTTATACAGGCATACGATGTTGATATAAACTGAGGTACAAATATTTTTTCAATAAACTCCTTTACATACCATGTATGTAATATTCTATCTTTAAATGATGCCGCTAGTATTCTTCTTTCTTTTGGTTCATATACATAAAACTCTTTATAATTTCCAAATTTATAATTCCCCAGCAACAAACAATTGCATATACTTAATATATTTTCTTCTACCCTTAAACTAAATAATATTACATCTTTTCTATATCTTTTACCTTTTCTTGCAAATAAATAGGCTTTATACATTTTTTCATATGTTATGCTAGGTACAAAACAGTTTTTAACTTTCTTTGCCATTTGCAACACCTATACTTTTTACATATCCACCTAATATTTTCCCTAATTCTCCTAACATCTTTATACTTGTCATTTTCTTTTTTGAATCTATGTACCTATTTTCATACATCACCCTTATTAAACTTCTTTGATATGCAAACAATGCATCTATTTCATTACATATATCCAATCTTCCATTTCTTTTATATATCAGTCTATATATATTATACATTGTTTTATACATTGCTTTTTGGAACTGATCTCCTATACTAAGTCTACATATTTTTGGTGACTTTGATATTATATTTGTTATATATACTATATATTCTTCATATCTTGGCAATAACTTAAATGAATTCATACTACCTCACCAAGTTTTCCACTTAAATATTTTCTTATACATTTTAATATATTAATTTTACATCTAAATACTTTTACAAAATGATTTAGCTTTTCACTAGCAAAGCAAAAATCACATTCATTAAAAGCTCTAACATAATACATTTTTCCATTGTATACTAAATCAGATTTGCTACAATAATCATATATTACATATGGTATATCTTTCATTAAACTTACATATTTTTCCAAACTACTACATGGTATTCCTACTTTTATACTTTTTCCAAAACTTGTTATTTTTAACTTTAGTACTTCATTTAATATATATGCATCTATTCCAAGTGCTACAAAAAAAGCTCCTAATCTTATCATACATATTTTATTTTCTTCTTCTAATTTTAAATTGTTATATATTTCTAAAAACTCCAAAAAAAAACTCTCCTTTCTTGGCAAGTTAACATTTACTTTTTTGTAAATGTTAACTCGCCGTTAGGGGAGTTAACTCGCCGTTAGGAAACTCGTAAAACGACTATACATAAATTGCTAATTTTATTTTACAATTTACTTTATCTCTCTTCACGCTATTTATATATAGCCGTTTTACAGCTACATATTGTACGCTCACTTCCTATCCAATATCAAGGTATATATACATTCTTAAATACGCTACATACTCTCTACATAAGCAATATGTAGCTATTTTCACCTATCCTAGTCTATTCGCACTCCATTCTTGTACTATCTCTATCTTTAAATTATTCGACAGTGGTCAGTGCTACAAATACAAGCCAACACGCGAACCAACGTCATCGTAGGAGCTAGTAGGATCGCCGTCACTACGGCTGCCAGTATACCAGTAGTCAGAAACAGCGTCGTAGTCATATCCACGAAGAACACGGCGATTGCTAGAATATGATTCTACTGTCCAATCATATACATTTCCAGCCATATCATATATATTATTTACCGAACCTACTGAACCTGTTGACTTTCTACTACCACTAAAGTTTGCATTAATGCCATTTTGTGCATTTACTGGATATGTGGATACATTATTGTCTTTACTCTTTGCAAACCATCTCATTGTTGCATCCCACTGACTTCCATATATCATATTTGATTTTATCTTTGTTCCAGTTAACTGAGTAGCATATTTCTTTTCTTTTGCATATATTGTATACCATTTTTGAAAAGCTATATCTTCATTTCCTTTTTTAATTACTACTTTATCCTTACTTAAATCTCCTGTTTCGTATCTTCCTATATAAAATCCATGATATTGTTTTACACTATTATATATATCATTATATTCCTTTTGTATTAAAGCGTTTAAATCTGTTCCTACTGTTAAACTTGTTCCTAATATTCCATTTATTATATTTAAATTATCTATTTTATTATCATAGTTACTAGTATTTAAATAAGCTGGTTCTCTATATCCATCTGATGAATATTCTATCTCTGTTCCTGTATTTATTCCATCTTTTTCAAACTCCCATAGTTTTCCTCTCATATTTGGATTTCCATTTTCATCATTTGTTCCATCTTCTTCTGCAAATAAATTTAGCTCATTTTCTGGTACTGGTACCCATACAAACTCACTTTCATCTGGTGCTATTACTACTAGTCCTGTTTCTATTGTTTGTTCTTCTTCTTTTTCTGATACCTTAAATCCTTTTGGGATTATTGCTGTATCTTTTCCTCCATCTGAGTTTGTTGTTGTATATGGTGTATCATCCGCTACTGGTACTCCTGGTGTTACTGTTTCTTCTGGTGGTGTTACTATACTTTCTCCCATTATTTCATTAAACCATTTTTCTTCTTTTTCTATTGTTCCTGTATATACTAACTTTCCGTTTTGTACTTCTACTTTTCCTTTTAATCCACTACTTTTTATACTTGTTAGTATTTCTTCTATCTTTGGTGTTGTTGTTTCACTTAAATTTAATTCTTCTGCTTTAAATCCTCCTAATGTATCTGCTGTTTGTTTTGCTATGTACATTGTTAATTCTGATTGTAATGTTTTTACATCTGATTTAAATGTTGCCTCTTTTGCATTTTCTATTGGGTTATTATTATTTAATGTTAATATTACTGCTGCTGCAAGGATTATTATTACTATTATTGTTATTACTAATGTTATTAGGCTTATTCCTTTCTTTTCTTTCACTTTTTATTCCTCCTTTTGTTTTGGTTCATTATGGTTTTTTACGTACAAAAAGCCAGCTTAAAATATTTCTATTTTAAACTAGCTTCTTTTATTTTTCTTTTTACAATTTTTCCCTCTTCTATTTTTTTATTTTTTAATAAAGAACTACTTGTGTATGTGTGTAGTTCATTGCTATTTGTACGTCCTTTTGTTACCATAACTTCACTTTTTCTTTTGTATATCTCATCCTTGATATATATTTATTCTAACACATTCTTTTTTCTTTTGCAATATCTTTTGTCAAACTAATTTTATTAAATACTACTGCTAAAATATTTAACTATTATATATCCATATATGTAATTTTAGTTCTATTTTTCATTCTTAGTTTTTTTATTATCATAATTAAAGTATTTGCTATATAATCTATATCTGAAAAGCTATTTGCATCTCCAAAAGTAAATCTAATTGAACTATTTGCTTGTTCTTTTGTAAGTCCAATTGCAGAAAGTACATGTGAAGGAGTTAGACTTGATGTATTGCATGCACTCCCACTAGATGCACATATACCATACATATCAAGCATTGCGAGCATTGTCTGTGAGTCTATTCCATTAATACATATATTTACATTACCTGGTAATCTATTAATCATTGTACCATTTACTTTTATTCCATCTAAATTATTTTGTAATTTAGTAATAAAATAATTTCTATAATTTAATAATTTTTCGTTATATCTTTTTATATTAGACGTAGAAATTTCAATTGCTTTACCTAGACCAACTATTGCCGGAACATTTTCAGTACCAGCTCTTTTAGATTTTTCTTGATGGCCACCAAAAATTAAATTATGAAAATCTATATCTCTTTTTATATACGCTGCACCTATTCCTTTTGGTCCATAGAATTTATGTGCAGATAGTGATAGTGCATCAATATTTAATTTATGAACATCTATTTCTACATTTCCTATTGCCTGTACAGCATCAGTATGAAATAAGATATTATTTTCTTTTGCTATTTTTCCTATTTGTTCTATAGGTTCAATTGTTCCTATCTCATTATTTGCAAACATTACACTAATTAATATTGTATCTTCTCTTATACTATTTATTAGTTGATTTAAATTAATTATTCCTCCTTCATCCACATCTAAATATGTTATATCAAAACCTTCTTTTTCTAGATTTTTACATGTATTTATTATAGCCATATGCTCAATTTTAGTAGTAATTATATGTTTACCTCTATTCTTATTTGCTCTTGCAATACCAGATATAATCATATTATCTGCTTCACTTCCACCAGAAGTAAAATATATTTCATCACTTCTTGCTCCTATTGCTGTAGCAACTTTACATCTTGCATTATCTATAGCAAGTCTTGCATTTCTACCTATTGAATATCCAGATGATGCATTACCAAAATTTCTTGTAAAATATGGCAACATTTCTCTTAAAACTTCATCTTTTACAAAAGTCGTTGCACTATGATCTGCATACACTATTCTTTCCATTTTGCACCTCTTTTCATAGTATATATGATATTTTATGATTTTCTTTTTTGTTATGTTATATCTAAAAAAGCAAAAAGTATGAAATTATATAAATTATAATCTCATACTTTCTATTTTTATGCTTTTCTACGATTAAATACTTTAAAAGAAGTTATTAGAAATACTGTTATTAAACATATTGCAAAAGCAAATGATTTTACTATAAATAACGAACTATCAAACATTAAACTTAAATAGAAATCGTTATTTATACTTAGAACATTTGGGAAAAATGGTGTTACTAGTTTTAAAAGCAAAAATTCCATTTCTCCATTAATAACATATGATAGTAAAGTGTTATCAATTAAAAACAATATCATAGTAATGCTAACCGGAAATATCGAACTTTTAAATAATGTTGATAACATTACACCAAATATTATATATACTAATATCTTTATATCCTGTAATAAAAATCTAAGAATATGATATATTGTTGGATTAATCTCTTTTATTTGATTATCTTGCATATATACATATGGACTTAATTTGTGTTCGCCAAAGAAAATATTTCCAAAAAGTTGTATAAGTAAAGATAATAATATAGAAATGACAATTAAAATTACAACCAGAGTTATTATTTTAGCAAGTAATATTTTCCACCTTTTATTTGGAGTTATAAATACCTGTTTTATTGTTCCTTTTGAAAACTCACTTGATACAATTGATGCCGATATTATTATCATAAATAAAGTAAGTACAATAATTATTGCATTTTCTGCACCGCTAACATAAGAATCGTTATAATTTGTTAACTCTGCACCATTAGTATTTATATTATTTTTAACTTTATATTTTTCTAATTCAATTTTCTCTTCTAATGCTTCTTTTTGCTCATTTGTAAG
>ERZ780157.2187-NODE-2187-length-18785-cov-3.092205_pt1 | contig 18785 bp, 9 predicted proteins | sample MGYA00511169_ERZ780157 | MGnify/ENA primary metagenome ERZ780157 (study PRJEB29588, sample SAMEA1965149) | human gut metagenome | biome: human gut; feature: human-associated habitat; material: faeces | place: Denmark | collected 2008/2010 ... | reverse complement strand
TTATAACAATATATCAGAAGCTCCTTACAATAGTTAAGCTGTGAGAGTTACCGTATAAGCTAAAGGCTGCAAATCTTTATAAGGTTCGCAGTCTTTTTTGTTATGAAAAAGTACAGGGAGAACCTTAAAATCGAAATTTATAATTTATAATAAACTTGGATACCGTTTTTAATAAACTCCTCAATAGTTTATTAAAAACAGAAAGCTTGTCTATTAAAGATAAGTCATTTTTTTTCTTTATGTGAAGGAGGAGGATAATACTTATTATGATGTAAAATGACAGAAGTGAATTTAAGTGACATGATTGTAAAAACAATGGAGCATTGTACACAATTCAATGCTCCATATTACATCATAATGCAATAATAAAAATAGATTTTTATTGAGCTATCACACCTGCCCAACTGGAAGAGAAGCGGAAGTTACCGACATTTCCGGTCAAATCATCGCGGTTCCTAAATGAAATAGAACGAATCCCCCCTTTTAATTTGTTATTATCTTCGTCCCCCTTCGCTACCACATCGGGTTGAGGTTCTTCTGCTGTTAAGGCTGGGTCTACAAATAATGAAACCTCGTTCTTTTTATAATCCAGTTTGAGAACCAATAGATGCGTCTTATTAAGCGCATGGCTTTTGAAGGATTCTGCATTAACTCTTAACAGATTAGTCCCGAATCGGATATGTTCATCGTCTATCTTACCGACATATACTCTGGCACGCAGATTACCGCCAGTATGAACAGGGGAAAGAGCAATGAAATCGCCTAAGCGACTGGAAGCGACGGAGGAAAAGTTTGCCAAAAATGAAAGGTATAAAGTTCCCCTGCAATAGTCATTCTTTTCAGAAATGGAATATACGCTAAATCTTGAACCTTTCACATTTTCCGGGAGTTCTCCTATTTTGATAGATACTCCTTTTTCCGTATATCCCTCATAACTGAGCTCTTGTCCGGTAATGGGACTACCGGCATTCTTGTCAGTTTGGGAAGAGAATGCTTCACACCAGGTATCTATTTTTATCGGAGCATCAGCTTTATTATATGTAGCTTTTTCCAATTTATCACCTTGTTTATATCCATTTAGCAGATTGCTTTTTAATACTTGTGCGTTGCTTGATAATACAAAGGCTGCCAGGCTTAAAATTAATACTGATCTTTTCATAATGCTATAATTAAATGTGTTGATAATTTTTTCTGAGACAAAATTAGTCTGAACTTTTTATTCCGACTAGTGAAAAAATTCCATTAAACATGTACATATGTTCACAAACACATAAATATATTTATTAATCTTCGTTTATTTCTGTTTCTCTTATGCCCTCTTGGTATCTTTTCTGATAACTGGAAGGAGAGATGCCAAATTGAGCCTTAAAACATCTGCTGAAATAGAACGGGTCATTGATGCCGACCATATAAGTTACTTCAGATACGGTATATTTCTTGGTTGACAACAATTCAGCAGCTTTCTTCATTCGCATGATACGAAGATATTCTTTGGGAGTATATCCGGTCACTCCACGCACTTTACGGTAAAAGATGGTGCGACCCAGTGACATCATAGAAGCAAAATCATCGGCAGTAAATTCAGGGTTAGTCAGTTGTTCTTCCACTATCTTGGTCAGATTTTCGACAAACTCCTTGTCTTTATCCGATGTACACATCACAGGACGTTTGGCTGACAAGTCATTGGAAAACTTCTCCTTTAGTTTGTCACGCTGTTCTATCAGTTTGAATATGCTTGCCAGTAACAGTTTGGTACTGAAAGGTTTTGTTATGTAAGAGTCTGCACCGCTTTTCACTCCTTCCAGATGGCTTTCCGCTGCATTCAGGGCTGTAAGTAGGATTATAGGAATATGACTGGTACTAAAGTCACTTTTTAGTTTACGGGTTATCTCGAAACCATTATATCCAGGCATCATGACATCGCTGATAATGAGGTCTATATCATTATTATGGGCATACTCCAGACCATTTTTTCCATCCGCTTCGGCAGCAACCTCGAAATATGGGGTCAGTTCTTCTTTCAAGAATTCCCGTACGTCATTGTCATCCTCGATAATAAGTATTTTCCGTTTGTTTAGAGGACCCTCTTGATCAGATGCGTTCAGTTCTGTTTTTAGTTCTTTCTCTATATTTTCTACTTCTTTATCTATTTCTTCTTCTGATTCAGAGTGAGCATTTTCCTCATTAAGAGCAGAAAGCGAAGGATGGTTTTGTGCTTCTTCTTTTAATATGGCATTTTCAGGAATAAGGAAGTCGTTAGATTGATAAATGGAAGAATCAGTAGGTAAAGTTACAATGAAAATAGAACCACCTGACGGATTTTCTTCATAGCAGATGTTCCCTTTGTGAACATGAACCAGTTCATGGGTAAGATGTAAACCTACTCCTATACTGTCGCTAGAAAAACTGCTTTGCATGAAACGTTTAAACAGCTCATTACGTTTTTCTTTGGGTATGCCTACACCTGTATCCGTTACTTTCATGATTAATAGCTGTTTCTGTTTATCAATATAAATGCTGAATTCTATCTTTCCACCGGAAGGAGTATATTTGAAAGCATTTGATAAAAGATTGTAGGCGATTTTGTCGATATTACCTTTATCAATATACATTTTGTATGAATTGACGGATGGTATAAATTTGAAATCCATATTCTTGGATTCGGCTGTATCCTGAAAGCTTAGGTAGATTTCATATAAGAAAGCGATAACGTCAGTTTCTTCAAGTGAAAGGGCGAGTTTGTTGTTCTGCATTTTCCGGAATTCAAGTAATTGGTTGATCAGACGCAGCATACGCTGGGTACTTTTGTCCATTAGTTTGATAGAGTAACGTATCTCCTTGGGGATATTGTGGGTACGGTGGATTCTGTCCAAAGCCCCTTGTATTAGTGTAAGCGGAGTTCTGAATTCATGTGAGATATTGGTGAAAAATACTAACTTGTATTCTGTTAATTGCTTTTCTACTTTAATTTTATTCCGCAAGTTGTTAATATTCCTGATAGTACGATATACAAAATACATGATAATGCCTGCAATGAGTATGTAAACAAAGAAAGCCCATCCGGTTGCCCAAAAAGGGGGAGTTACTTTGATTTCAAGTGTCTCCTCGTTATCACTCCATATACCTGATACGCTGCAGGCTTTGACATGTAGATAGTAGGTACCTGCCGGTAAGTTTTTATAAGCTGCAAAGTTTAATGTAGAAGGAATACTCCAGTCATCGTCATATCCTTCAAGTTTGTAGCTGAACCTTGTATTAGTCGAAATTGGATAGTCAAAAGTGGAGAAGTCTATGACAAAGGAACTTTGGTAATATTTCAGACTGATGGCATCTGTATATGCCAGAGCGGCTGTCAATGGAGAGTCCATATCGGCAGGACGGACTGATATTCCGTTTAACTTTAAGTCTGTAAATGTAACGGACAGAATTTTCTCTTTGTTTTTAATTTGCTTAGTATTGAGTATTATAAGTCCGTGGTTGGTGCCGAAAGCCAAACGACCATCTTTTAATTTGGCACATCCTTCTGTATATACATTCCCCAATATATCATTAGAAAAGAAGTAATTGTTGAATATTTTGTTTTCCGGGTTAAAACAAGAAATCCCATATTCGGTGGATACCCAGATATTTCCTTCATCATCTTCAATGAAAGCTTGTACTACACTGTGGACAAGTCCATCATTGACCGTATAGTGAGTAAAGGATATATCTTTATAATCATTCTTTATATGGCTACGCAAAATCCGATACCTGATTCGGCAATCCATATCCTGCCTTTCTTATCTTGTATAATTGATTTTATTTCATTGCTTTTCAGGGCATGGTTATCCAGATTGTATTGGTAAAAATCGTTCGGGTCTTTTATAATACGGTCAGGATCGAATACAAAAACACCTTCACTGGTTCCTACCCATATCCATCCGTTACGGTCTTCGCAGATAGTGCGGATTTCCTTTTGGCCATAAGTCTTATTGAAAAAATGCCGGAATATGTATTTGTCTTTTTTAGGAACAGCGAGATCAAGTCCTCCGCCGAACGTTCCTATCCACATACGTTGTTTGCGGTCTTGCAAAATGCAGAATACTGGATCGGCAGCTAAGGAATTTGTATCGGTTGCCTGATGTATATAGTGTTGGTCGTCTCCGACTTGGAGCCCTTTCCCGCGTGTTCCCAACCATATATTACCTTTACTATCCTCACATGCAGAATAGATATTTATATCATAATACTTTTTGCTTTTCTGTTTTGTTAGTTTATTATCGTAGATATATAATCCGCCTGCACGCGTTGTTATCCATACTTCGTCATCTTGCATGTGGGATATGAAGCGGATGGCATTTGCCCTGTCGATATTTAATTCACCTTCGGGATATACTTTTGCAGCCCCTTTATTTATGATTTCAATTTGGGATATACCGGAATATTCGCTACTTGTCCATAAATTGCCCGAGTGATCTTCTATTATATATTGAAGATAGTTTGAGGCGATGGGATTTGTATGATTGGCGGTTGCGGTAAAATGTTCCAGTTCTTTAGTAGTAGGATTATAGGCAAAAAGTCCGTTCCCATAAGTCGTTATCCATATAATGTCTCTGGAGTCATGATAGACATGATAGCGTTCGTAATCAATGAAATATGGAAGCTTTGACGATCTTACATCAATCTTTTTGACACTACCGGATTCTTTTTGAATATAGTTAATGTATCCAGTCTGATTATGAACCCAGTAGTTGTTGCGGTTATCTTTCACTACCAATCCATTACGGATATTGAGCTCTTCCGGAGCAATTCTGGTTGTATTGGTCTTGGGATTGAATAAGATTCCGCCTTGTTTGGTAAATAACAGCCATTCGTTACGTAATACAATATTGCCTGTTAGCAAAAAATCAGTTGATGTGGCAGTATTGGCAACTTTCGTGAGGTGCTGCTGGTTGTATTTCCAAATAAATCCCTCTGATGTTATGAAATAAATAGTATTATCAATGACTGCGCTTTGAAGGAAGTAGTGAGTCGAATCTATACATTCGAGCGTGTTATCTTTAAGTAAATACAGCCCTTTTCCTGTACCAATCCAAATGGAATTTGAATCAAATACACTAAGAAAACGTATATTGTCGGATTTTAGTTTATGGTTGTCGGTAGAATATGTTTCCGAACTGAATTTGTTGTTTTTATAAGTAATTTTCCGGCAGCCTTGCACCCTTCCCCAAAGCCATATATCCTTATTAGGGAGGATTGTGACTTCATTATAACGGTCTTTCATTTCTCCTTTGCCGGTGAAATCTACAAAACAGTCTTTTTTCAAATCATAACAACTGATTTGTTCCGCGGAAGTTGTAATCCATAGGAATCCGTCGGAGTCTTCCTGTACACTTCTGATACGATGATCCGCTAATGACAGTTCTTCACCGCTCTGGGGACGGAAAGTAACAAATGAATTTCCATCATAACGGCTCAGGCCATTTAAAGTAGAAAACCAAATGAATCCTTTGCTGTCTTGATAGATATGCCTGATAGAATTATTGGCTAATCCGTCAGTGGCAGTCAGATTCCTAGCATGTATTTCTATGGAGGCGTTTGCCGGATATATAATACATGTACATATAAAAAAGAAAATTGTAGCTTTAATGAAGAATCTCATACTTGTATAGTGATAATAATGATTGTGTTTTTTTAGATTTGCGGTAAAGATAGATAAATAGCACGTAATTTTAAAGTTTAAATTCAGACTTTTGCATTGAATTTCTTGAATAACCTGAAAAAAAGAAAGAGGGACTATATAAGAATGTTCAGGTGGACAAATGTGCATGGTATATGGAGAAAAATGCATGAGCAGCTTCATGTATGCCGCTATATTTGCTGTTGAATTGATAACTGGATTTTGTATTACCATGGTTTATGAGATTGTATAAAACTAATATTATTAAATGAAAACTAGAATGTATGAAAAGCACTGTTTGTGAGATTAGCTGTTGGAGAAGAAAATATATATTTTTCTTCTTGATGATGATTTCGGCTCTCCATTCGGTCACAGTATTTGCACAAAAACGTACCATATCCGGTACGGTGGTTGATGAACGAAATGAACCGTTGATCGGGGCAACTATTGTAGCAGAAGGGAAGTCTGGAATGACAATTACCAATGTGGATGGCAAATTTACTCTTGCAGTTCCTGATAAAGCTAAGACAATTGAGGTGTCTTATTTGGGATATGCTTCACAGACTATTTCTATTAAAGGAAAGAGTGTTTTTGCCATCAGGATGAGCGAAAATGACGTGCAAATGGACGAAGTGGTTGTAATCGGTTATGGTACAGCCAAAAGGGGGAATGTGACCGGGGCCATTGCCAAAGTTGATGCAGCGAAACTTGAAGACCGTCCGGCACCCAATCTTGCCTCTTCATTGCAGGGGCAGTTGGCGGGAGTAGAAGTACGGTCAACTAATGGTGCGCCGGGATCAGAATTACAGATTCGTGTGCGCGGAGCTGCTTCCATTAATGCGGATGCCACTCCTTTATATGTAGTAGATGGAATTCCGATAGATGATTTGGGAAGTATCAACCCAAATGATATTCAGTCGATTGAAGTTTTGAAAGACGCTTCATCTTCTGCTATTTACGGTTCTCGTGGTGCTAATGGTGTTGTTTTGATTACAACTAAAATGGCTAATAAGGATGATAAAGTCCGGGTACAGTTTTCTGCTGCATTCAGTATCCAACAATTGGAAAAGAAAATAGATGTACTAAGCCCGGAAGAGTGGATCACTTTCCGGACTGCCTATAACAATAGTAGATACCTTGCTGCTTTAGGAGGAAAAGGAGCTACGGCAGATGATGATTGGGATACCCGTTATGCCTTGAATGGTAATCGGGTAAACTATGAGTATATGAATGACCCGCGATGGACACAGCCCGGTTACGGTGGATTAAGACTAATTGACTGGCAGGATGAATTTTATCGTTTGGCTCCGATGCAGAATTATCAGCTTTCTGTTTCAAATGGTAGAGGGAATACTCAATACCGGCTTTCTCTGGGATATATAGACCAGCAAGGTATTGCTATAGAGAGTGCTTACAAACGTTTGAATCTGCGGGCTAATGTGGAGACAAAATTGTATGATCGCATCACTTTAGGCGTTAATATGGCTCCGTCAATGGACTGGAAAGATGGTGGGCGTGTGGATGGCAAAGATCAGCAGGCAAATCAGGTTTTGACAATGTGTCCAGTTGCAGAGCCAGATGCTGGGATATATTCCGGTGCGGAACCTTATGCCTCTTATTTATGGTCTAGTACAAAAATCAGCCCTATTGCTTATATGGAGCAGGTCACCAATCATATCGAAACGGCCCGGTTGAATTCTTCAGCTTTTATCAGAGTCAATATTATTGACGGATTGAGGGCGGAAGTGAAAGGTGCGTATGATTTTACAAGCCGTCAGACTCGCACTTTTACTCCGAGTTCGGTAATTAAGAACTGGACGGATGGTGAAGGGTATCATAGTTCTGCCAACCGTATAGATATACGGTCATCCAAATATCTGTTGCAGGCTGTATTAAATTATGATAAGAAATTAGGCAAGCATAATATTGCCGCTATGGCAGGTTATTCAATGGAAAGTTCTTCGGGAGCCACTACAAACTTGTCTGCGCAACAGTTCCCGGATAATTCACTTGAAGTTTTCAACCAAAGTGATGAGGCTATAAAAGTTGCGTTAGCTACCTTGTCAACTCCCAATCGCTTATTATCCTATTTCGGGCGTGCCCAGTATGAATATGATAACCGTTACCTGTTGACAGCAAGTATTCGTCGCGACGGTTCTTCACGTTTCGGAAAGAATAATCGTTGGGGGATGTTTCCTGCTGTTTCTGCTGCCTATCGAATCTCTAACGAGAAGTTTTGGCCGGAAAAGTTTGTGGTCAATCAAATGAAAATACGCGGTAGCTGGGGTATGAATGGAAATAATTCTATTTCTACTAACGCTGCTATCGGGCTGATGGGTAGTTCCAACTATTCAATTGGTGGAAGCCTGACCAATGGTTTTGCTTCCAGTTCAATTGATAATAAAGAACTTGGATGGGAAAAGACACACAGTTGGAATGTTGGTTTGGATTTGGGATTTTTTGATAACAGGATAACTCTTGCTGCCGATTATTATGATAAAACGACTAAAGATTTATTATATCAGGTTTCTGTTCCTGGCACAATGGGATTCACACAAGCATGGGGGAATATCGGTAGTATAAAAAATAAAGGGTTTGAGATTGAACTGACTACCCAAAACTTGACAGGAAGGTTCAAGTGGACTACTTCTTTGAATATAGCTTATAATAAGAATAAGGTGTTGAGTTTGGGAGAAGATAATAGTACGGTTTTCATTGGATGGGATAAATCGAATACACAGGTATTGATGGTTGGACAACCTTTGAGGGCATATTATATGTATGATGCTGTAGGAGTGTATCAGTATAAGGAAGATTTGAGGAAATATCCTACAATGTCCAATTCTATCCAGGGTGATGTGAGATACCGTGATGTGAATGATGACGGTAAGATTAATGACCAGGATCGTACGTTGGTTGGTAAACCGGATCCCGATTATACTTTTGGTATGACAAATACCTTTAAATATAAAGATTTCGACCTGTCTGTATTACTGACTGGACAGACAGGGGGAATGATATATAGTCTGCTCGGTCGTGGCATGGATCGTCCGGGTATGGGAGCATCTATCAATGTATTGTCACGTTGGAAAAATATGTGGGTTTCCGAGGAACAGCCGGGTGATGGGAAAACTCCCGGTATTAATAACTCTAATACAGGTTCACTGTACGATACCCGCTGGTTGTATAGTACCGATTTTATTAAAATTAAAAACGTAACGCTGGGCTATCGTATTCCCATCAAAAATAAGAAGATAATTAATTATGCCCGTGTTTATATTTCGGGAGAAAATCTTCTGATGTGGGATAAATATGAAGGTGGTTATTCTCCGGAAGTAAATAATGACGGAAAGAATAGTGACTATGATTACGGTTCATATCCGCAGGCTAGAACTATTACTTTAGGGGTAAATGTAACATTCTAATAAAAGAAACTATGAAACTATATCAATATATACTAAGTGGAGCTATGAGTATGGGATTGTTATTCTCTTCTTGTAGTGACTGGCTAGATGTCACTCCGGTAGATACCCGTACTACTGAAAACTTTTATACGACCCCGTCGCAAATGGAGCAAGCGTTGATAGGAGTATATAACGGACTGCTTCCGTTGTCGACTTATGCTTTACTTATGTCAGAGGTTCGTTCGGATAATACATGGTGCGGAGAACTGAGTACGGCACAGCGTGACTATATGGACATCAGTTCTTTTAACCCTAATATATCGACCATTGCAACAGTTCGGGATGCATGGAATGACTTGTTTGAGATTGTTTCGCGTGCCAATTTGTTTTTGTCCAAGGTAGATGGGGTGAATTATACTATTGAAGGAATAAAGGAACAACAAATAGGAGAAGCGCGTTTTTTGAGAGCATTAGCTTATTTTGATTTGGTTCGTTATTACGGGCGTGTTCCTTTGACGCTTGTTCCTCAGACTATTTCAGAAGCAATGTCGACTCCGCAGTCGGAGGCTGTAGAAATTTATGAGAAGGTTATTATTCCTGATTTGGAATATGCTGTCGGAAGCCTGACGGAGGAACCGAAGGATTATCTAGGAAGGAAATCCGCCAGTGGCCGTGCAACATTGACTGCGGCAAAGGCATTGTTAGGAAGAGTTTATCTGACAATGGCGGGATTTCCTCTGTATGATGAAACTAAAAAGGAACTCGCTAGGGAGCTTCTTGAAGAAGTAATTGATTATGCGGATGCAACCGGTAAATTTTGGGCTAAAAATGCAAGTGAATGGCAAAGAATGTGGATAAATGAGAATGATAATAAATATCACATCTTTGAAATTCAATATATAGTCGCTAAAGATTATGGTAATCCGATGGTATTTCACTCCGTGCCTCGTTTACCTTCGAAATATGTTACTCTTGAAATGTCCGGTAATAGTATTGCTTGTGCGAAGGGGCTTGATAATTTATTGAAAGAGGAACAAGATGAAGAAGGACATTTTCTTGATGTACGGTGTCTGGCTACTATTGATACGACCAAGTTTGTGAATGATGACAATCCTAATAGTGTGACGAAATATGCAGGTGAGGATTTCTTTATCAAATTCCTGGAACATAAAATGAAAAGAGAAGCATTGGGGTATGATGATATTAATGCGCAGATAGTGGATCGTACTTATTTCCCTCTGAATTTCCCGTTGATTCGTTTGGAAGATGTGATGTTGATGTATGCCGAGATTGTAGGTCCAACTTCAAAAGGGGTTGATATGGTCGACAGGATACGGCGGCGTGCAGGAATACCGGTATTGACAAATGCCGAAAAGGAACCGGCTGCATTCCGGGAATGTGTTGACAAGGAGAGACGGAGAGAGTTGGCTTGTGAAGGAATCCGTTGGCATGATTTGGTACGTCATAATAATCTTCAAGCTGTTCGTGATAAATTTCAGGAATATGCAGTGGATGCCAATGGTAATGTCATACGTCCGACTTTGTTATTGTATATCCGGCAAATAAAGGATGGAACTTATCTCTATCCTATTCCCGATTCGCAGATGAAAGTGAAAGAGGGGCTGTATGTACAAAATGAAGCGTATCGTTAAAAATTGAAGTAAATGTAATAAATATAGGATAGGAAAATATGAATAAAAGTTGTTTGATTGGTTTTCTGATGTGCTCTGCGTTCTCACTTGTTGTACAAGCAGCGACAGATGGGGCGCATATAACAAAGACAATTTCCCAAATTGAACGTAAAAAAGGGATAAAACGTACTATACAATATCGTCCGGATGGTAATGATTTTGTTTGTGTGAACGGCAAGAATCGCTATACTCGTGCATTGTACGGAGGTATTACAGACTTTAGGATTGAAACGAGCGACCGGCCTGTGTTTGCTGCTTATAAGCCGAAGGATAGTAAGCATATCTGTTTTCGCTTGCAATGTGGTAATCAAAGTATAGCTCTTGATTCTTTAAAATTTTGTGAGGCCAGATACAGGGCGGGAAGGCGTACTTATCGTCTGACAGATCCTTTGTTGGGCAAAGGTGAATTAAATATCTCCGTACTGGCATTTCCTGACGCAGAAGGAGGGATATGGCGGTTTACAATGAAGGATATGCCGGAGGGGGCTCTTTTACATTGCTATATTTCAGAGATTAGAGCGAAGAATTTAAGCCGCAATGGTGATATGGGTGCTGATCGTGCTGATAGTTTTGATGCTCCCCAACTTCCGAAAGAACAGAAACATTATAAATTGAGTTTGGATGGAACGACTGCTTATATTGTTGTGGAAGATCAGGAGTTACGTTTACCAGCTCTTGTTGAAGGAACTTCCCTATACGATAAGTCTGAAAAGTGGCGTTCGGAGATAGAGTCATCTCTTCAGATTTCTACTCCGGATCCCTATTTTAATCCATTGGGAGGGGCTTTGGCGGCTGCCGCTGATGGAATATGGGATGGCAAAATATGGCTTCACGGCGCTATTGGCTGGCGTTCGCAATTAAATGGCTGGCGTGCTGCTTATATCGGTGATTTTATTGGCTGGCATGATAGGGCTCGTACGCATTTCGATTCGTATGCAGCAAGTCAGGTTACGGATGTCCCTGCGACAATACCTCATCCTACACAGGATACTGCTTTACATTTGGCACGTTCGGTAAAAAAATGGGGTACCCCGCATTACAGTAACGGGTATATTTGCCGTACTCCTTACCGAAAGGATCAAATGCATCATTATGATATGAATCTTTGCTACATTGATGAGTTGCTCTGGCATTTCAACTGGACCGGCGATTTGGACTATGTACGTAAAATGTGGCTTGTATTGACTAGTCATCTGGCATGGGAAAAATTGAATTATGACCCTGATAATGACGGGCTGTATGATGCTTATTGCTGTATTTGGGCCAGTGATGCACTTTATTATAACAGTGGAGCTGTAACTCATTCGTCAGCGTATAACTATCGTGCTAATAAATTGGCCGCTATGCTGGCTGAAAAGATAGGGGAAGATGCTACTCCCTATGAAAAAGAGGCGGATAAGATATTGAAAGCGATGAATGAAAGGCTTTGGATAAAAGATAAAGGGCATTGGGCCGAGTTTCAAGATTTCATGGGGCATAAGCGTTTACATGAAAGCGCTGGTTTGTGGACTATCTATCACGCGATAGATAGTGAAACAGCCGATCCTTTCCAGGCTTATCAGGCAACCCGGTATGTCGATACCTCTATTCCGCATATTCCGGTATTTGCAGATGGGTTGGATCGTGATTATGAAACATTATCCACTACGAACTGGATGCCTTATGTGTGGAGTGTGAATAATGTGGCGTTTGCCGAGGTGATGCATACTGCGCTTGCTTTTTTTCAGGCAGGGCGTGGAGACGATGGTTTTAATTTGTTGAAAGGTTCTATTCTGGATGGGATGTACCTTGGGAAAAGTCCTGGCAATTTCGGACAAATAAGTTTGTATGATGCTGTTCGCCGGGAAACTTACCGTGATTTTGCAGACCAAATAGGTATAACATCCCGCACTTTGATACAGGGCTTGTATGGCGTTTCGCCGGATGCTCTGAATGGAAAATTGGTGATCCGCCCGGGATTTCCTATGGCGTGGGATAAGGCGTCTATGTCAATGGCTGATTTAGCTTATGAATTCTTACGTAAGGGTGATATGGATATTTATAATGTGACACAACGTTTCAAAGAACCATTGGCCTTGACGTTGCAAGTGAATGCAGTGAAGGATAAGATCCGTTTGGTAAAGGTGAATGGAAAAGCTGTGAAATGGAAGACGGAAGAAGCTGCGAATGGGTATCCTCTGATTGTTGTTTCTGTACCGGCTGTCACCAAAGCTGAAATCGAGATTCAATGGGAAGGTAATGTCTTACAACAGATTGCAAATGATGAAATTGTTACTACGCTGGAAGGACAGGTAGACTTGAACGCTCCTCAGGGTATTTCGTTTCTTAAAGTATATGACCCGCAAAATGTTCTGGTAACGAAGAAGGTAAACACAACCAAGCTTTCGTCGAAAGTGAATAAAGATAAGAAAGGACATCATACTTTCTTTGTGTACACTCGTCAAGGGAATATGGAATGGTGGCAACCTGTCAATGTCTATGTCAATGTTCCTCAAGTCGTATACAATGGATTTGAAAATATTGAAACTGGTAAATGTCGTGTGGTAAACATGGATAAGCAGTTTAATTCTTCTGTAGCGGATATTTTTAAAAATGAGTATTTATCTCCACGTTCTCCTTATACAACTTTGCAGTTACCGACTCAGGGAATTGGAGAATGGTGCCATCCATTGCTGACTGCTGAAATTGATGATTCCGGCTTACGTAGCTTGGTGAAGGATAATATGTATAAAACTTCACTTGGTATTCCTTTCCGTGTAATGAAAGAAGGTAACAATATCGCTTACACTTCTTTATGGGATAATTATCCGGATATGGTGAAGGTTCCTCTCTCTGGAAAAGCTTCCCATGCTTATTTGTTGCTTGTAGGGAGCACCAATCATATGCAGTGCCGGATAGCCAACGGAATTGTACGTGTATATTATACAGATGGAACTTCAGAGGTGCTGGAATTGGTAAACCCTGATAATTGGTGTCCGATTGAGCAGGACTTTTATCTGGATGATTTTGCTTTTGATGCTCCCAGACCTCGCCCGTATCGGTTTCATTTAAAAACAGGAATCGTGAGTCGTGATTTGGGAAAGGCTTTGAAACTTCGCGGATCTGCCGACCGCAGATTTGAAGGTGGCGCCGGTGTCATGCTGGATATTCCGTTGGACAAGAATAAGACTCTGAAAGAACTGACATTGGAAACCGTTGCTAATGATGTAGTGATTGGATTGATGAGCGTAACATTACAATAACAGTCTTTATTCCGAAAATATAACTTGTTAAATTATAGTATTATGAAAAGAAAAATGCCATTTATTGCTGCATTGTCTATCTTATGTTGGGGATGTAGCAGCTATGATTACTCCGGCGATGATATCGTCGGGGTGAAAGCGGCAATCTCGGGAACAATCACGGAGGTTGTGGAGAAGTCCCGGACTGTTGGTACTACGTGGACTGATGGTGATCGTATAGGGGTAACTTGTGAAGATGATGTAAATATTTCCTATAAATATACAGGAAATTTATCTTCGTTTGCAGCATTTGACGAGAATCAGTCTATTTATTTCCTGGGAAAACAGGAACATGTATTGTCCGCCTATTATCCATTTACGGAGACTTCCGTTATGGTTGCCGATTGTATAACAGTGGAAACGACTTCGGATAAACAAACACAGGAAAAGCAAATGTCCATTGATTTTCTTTATGCGACTACGGAAGCCGGACGGAACAATCCGGATGTCAACTTTGCTTTTTCGCATCAGATGAGCAGGATTGATTTTTCTTTTGAAGGAAAAGACGGTTTGACGTTGGATGACATAACTTATACGTTGATTGGCTTGAAACTTAAAGGAACTTTCAATACAATAGACGGCACGACCGCTGTTGTCGAAGATGCACCGGCTTTGGCGTTATCTCAGAAGGTTATGGCCGGTGAAAATATGCGGACTTCATTGATTGTATTTCCTCAAAAAGTTTCAGAGGTTACTTTTGAGATAGAAATGGGCGGGAAATCTTTTATCAAGAAGATTGGTGAGATGGACCTGGTTCCCGGACACATACATCCGTACACTGTAATAATCAGTGAGAGGGATGAAACGATTTATGTAACTGTCGAATCAGGAGAAGTTCAGGGATGGGTTGAAGGAGATCGTCAGGAAATTAATACAAGTGACGGTAATACTATTACAGGAGTTGAACCAGGAGATGTACAATGGGATGGGGGAAATACTCAAACTATTGTGAGTCAGGGGGGCAGGTCAATAAGTATGGAGTTATATGATAATTAAACATTTAAAAGAAGAAATATTATGAGATATTGTAAATTCATTTTTGTAATTTATGTATTGCTCGGTTCTTTTCTGATGGTGGCATGTTCGCAGGATGAGGATGCCAAGCTGGCCGTCAATAGTAATATATTAAAGATTGAGGTGGTTGATTCCAGTATTCAACAAAATGGCAATGTAAGTCGTGCTGTCACTGATGTGACTTACAAGACAACTTTTTCGGACGGGGATGCGATTGGTATTTTTGCGGTAAATAGTGATAAGGAAGTTTTCATTAAAAATGTCCTTGCGACGTATAATGATGGAATATGGGGAATTGACGGAGGACGTCTTTCGTGTACGGAAGATTTGGAAACCGTGACTTTTTATGCGTATTATCCTTATAAGGAAAATATAACTATAGATATGACGAAGGAGGATCCGTTTGAAACGATTGTGGGGAACTGGACTGTTGACACAGATCTGAGTGGTGACAGATATACAAATAATGATTTAATGACAGGGGAGGCTTCAGCAGACGGAAGTACAATAACTTTTGTAATGAATCATCGGATGGCCTTGATGGTAGCCGAACTGCCTTCTGTTACTTATAATTTCACTAATGAGGTTTCTCCTGAACTGCCATCTTACAGTGTATCTTTGAGAGAGGTGAAATTTTCTATTGGTGAGCAGGTGATCATTCCTTATTATGATAAGGAAACAACGACTTACCGTGTTTTGGTAAATCCGACAAAAAAAGTAGAGCAAATAGGAGGAAGTTTTATCAGTTCAGTAGACAACGGGCTTAAAAAATACTCGATAGATGCGACAAAGTTGAAAGCCGGAGAGTATATTTATTGTGAGATAGACGGAGGACTGCAAACTGTGGATCATGAGTTGAAAGTGGGTGATCTGATATATTCTAATGGCGCGTTGGCTTCTGTTGACGATAATGCTCCTGTTAGCGATGATTGTGTAGGAGTCGTTTATTTTGTTGGTAATCCGATGCCTTCTGTGTTATATCCTTTTACAGAAGATAATGAATTTACTTATTCTGAACGTCAGGATGCATTATTGCGTGATCATCCGGGCTGTACCCATGGATTGGTTTTGGGGCTGAAAGAGAATACCAATATTGTTTTTGGGGAGAAAGATGAAATAAGAGTTTGGTATCGTACAGAGTTTGCCGAAAGAAATTCCTATATTGATTTAAGTCCGATGGGATGGGATGGATCGGCGTCTACCGGAACATTGAATGGTACGTCGAGGGATCAGCGATTAGGGTATAATCACACGGAAGTAATTAAAAAATATGCGGAAGCAAAGAATAAGTCACTTTTAGTGAATTCCTTGAATAACTATAATTTGGTTGCTCCGAGTATTTCTTCCGGTTGGTTTATTCCTTCTGTCGGTGATTTGAGGGCAATGGTAACTAATTGGGAAACGATGAATACGCAGTTGGGAAAAATAACAGGTAGTGACGGACTGAAAAATGACATGTATTATTGGTCGTCTACAGAGCGTAATAATACAAGTATATTTGGAGTACAGTTGACAAGCAGTGGAAGTACCAAAGTTGATGGATTGAAATACGACAGACCTGGAGTAAGCTCCCGATATGTATTTGCTTTCTGATATTTATTGAGGTAAGGAAATGATAGAGTTTTGAATAGGGTTAGTTTTATAAAAAGCGTGTATGTTCTTTGCGGAAAGCATACACGCCTTTCTTTTTTATTTGTTCAAGTCAGAACCGATATAGTAACCCGGATGAGTGGGCTGGTTGTAACCTATGTTCTGATGTGTAGCGCTTAAACGATATAAATGGTCGTCCATTAGAGGATGGAAACGATAGTCGGTTTCAAAATCAGTAGTAAAGATTCTTAGCTCTGTATCATTTTCATCAACGAAGATAACTTCTTCCCGCCAGTCTCCCCAAATATCGCCATAAAAACAGGCATTGTTTTTGGTTCCGCTGGCTGTTTTTACACCCCAATCGCTGCCATTGAACAAACGTCCGTCGGTATAGCTGTGAATAACGAGGTAATCAAGCATTTGCCTGTTTAATGATCCACTCCACCAGATTGTCATATTGTATGATGTATCACCACCTTTGGCTATAGGTGCCCTTTTACCTGTCAGTTCATTTCCTTTGCAGGAATACATGACACCGTCCGGTTCTGACGACCAATATTCACATCCGGGACTGTCCGGATCAACATCTGCGACCATACAACGTCCTACGTCCTTGCCGTTTCCGGGAATATAATGTAATATCCTGCCCGTTCTGGCATCCCGGAATTCTGTTCCAATATTTCCATACTCCTTGGGTTCTTCATGGCAGACTACTACTTGATACCCTTCCTGTGTAGGATCAAATTTGCCCAAATGCATGGCATCACCATGTCCTAATTTTGTGCTATATAGCCCTTTACCGTTATGGTCTATGACACATGCCCCATATAAGACTTCGTCTTTTCCGTCATCATCTATATCTCCGACTGCTAAATTATGATTACCTTGCCCTATATAATCCGAATAGTTGTCAGCTGTATCAAAATGCCATCGCTCTGTTATTTTGTTATCAGTAAAATCTAAAGCTACAATCTGGTAGTTCTTATAATATCCTCTGCACATGAGTAGGCTTGGAATTCCTTTTTGAGATCTGAAGTGTCCGACTCCCATCAGAAAACGATCCATCCTGTTTGCCCAATTATCTCCCCAATATGTCACCCATTTATTTTTTTCACCACGGTAGATATAGTCGGTTCGGGCTACTTCCTTTCCGGTTCTGCCTTCAATGATAGATAAGAATTCCGGCCCTGTGATAATTCTGCCATAAGTGGCACTTTGGGGAGCCCTGTCTACATAGTCGGTTATTCCATCTTGGTTGACATCGCCTATTTTCGTTCCGTCCCCGAAAACGGTACCTTCGGAGGTGCGGACTGCGATCTCCGCCTTGCCATCTCCATTCAGGTCATATACAATGAAGGGAGTATAATGAATACCTTGCCGGATATTAGAGCCTAAATCGATACGCCATAAAAATGTCCCGGTTGTTAGCTTGTATGCTTCTAACAGGCAACTTCCGGGAGTAATTCCAATTCCCGTGCTACCATTGTCAAGAGGTGACACTTCACGTTTCAGAACCAATTCATAATCTCCGTCGCCGTCTAAATCGCCAATAGCTGCATCCGAAGCTTTATATACTAAATCGGGATATGGCAGATTATTATTGTTTAATGGGACCGTCCGGTAGAAGTTCTGTGCCATTTCCGGAGTAAAGTTACATGAACATAAAATATTATTGGTATTTGCTTGTCGAACTTCGTATTTGAGAATCTTATTAATGTTTGCTGTTAAATCTTTGTAATTAGAACTATTGATAATCGGAGTTTTGTTTAGCTTTTGGAATTTATAGTTACCTTCTTTGCGGTAGATATCAAAACCAATATCGTCCGGATCGGTGGAAAGCCATCTCCAGCTGAGTAGTACGCCTTTTCTTTCTATTCTTTCTGTTTCTTTATTAGGAAAGATAGTTATAACTTGCCACCATAGCACGATTTCTTAGAAACTCAACAACTTGCATATTATTGTTATCACCATTATCAGACACGGGAGGTGGTGTTGGATTTTGGACTGAATTATCACTACAAGCTGTGACAAAACTAAAAAATGTAAGCGCATAAAATAAGTTTTTCATAATTATATTGTTATAAAGATTGAATATTTTCTTTCTACAAAGGAAGTGGATTGGGAGAGTATTCACCTGCAAATTTGT